>Ga0308159_1000355_pt1 | contig 115821 bp, 96 predicted proteins | sample PhyCR1_FD_201040 | JGI IMG/M metagenome (GOLD analysis project Ga0308159, IMG submission 201040) | Phyllosphere microbial communities from UC Gill Tract Community Farm, Albany, California, United States - DLSLC.R1 | ecosystem: Host-associated > Plants > Phyllosphere > Unclassified | place: USA...
TTTCTTCACTAAAACTTCATAAATGAAGTGCACCTTTGATATAACAAAACACCAGAAGCGATTTCCGTTTTGTTAAATTCTAAAAACTTCATAATTAGTTTTTTAGTTTTCCGGTTACCCTTATCTGATACCTCATGTATTGCAAAATACATGAGGTTTTTTTATGGTTATTCAGCACTCTCTTTTAGCATTTCGAATAAATCTTCTGGTCCGCCGTCAAATTTGGTTTCATTTACATAAAATGATGGTGTTCCATTTACGCCACTTCTCACACCGCTTTCAAAATCATCTTCTACTTTTTGCTTAACCGCCTCGGTTTGAATGTCCTTTTCAAATTGCTCAATATCTAATCCGATAGTCTCCGCAAGTTCCTGAAAAAGATCATCACTCAAACGATACTGATTGTCATAGATGGCATCATGCATTTCCCAGAATTTATTTTGAAGTGATGCTGCCTCTGCTGCTAAAGCTGCCTGAAATGCAAATTCATGAGCTTCCTGTAAAGGAAAATGCCTGAACACAAACCTGATCTGATCGCCAAAGGTTTGCTCAATTTCTTTTATAATGGGATAAGCATGCGCACAATGCGGACACTGATAATCGCCAAATTCTACAATCGTTATTGCTGCCGAAGCAGCCCCTGTAATGTGATCATTACTTCCTACTTCTGGTTTTAATGTGCTCATGATATTTTATTTCTTTTCTAAATTTTCCAAGGCATCTAATATCCCGTCTGCGCCAGGGTTTACAGCCGTTGGCGATAAATAACTCCAGGCAATATTTCCATCCTTATCAATAACAAAAAGTGCTCTTTTGCTTTCGCCTACTTCATCATCATAAATACCATAAGCTTTCGAAACTTCACCTTTTGGTTCAAAATCAGCCAGAAGCGGAAAATGCAGTTTTCTATCCTGCTGAAATGCATTATGGCACCAGGTACTATCTACAGATATGCCAATCATCTGTGCATCATGCTTACTAAAATACTTTAGCATTTCATTATAGAGCGCCATTTGATCTCCGCAGACCGGACTCCAATCGGCCGGATAAAAAGCCAGAATAACATTCTTACCTTTAAAATCGCTTAATTTTATTTTTTGATCTGGTGTAGCATTCAATTCAAAATCTGGTGCTACAGTTCCTTTTTCTAGCATTACTTTGATTTCTATTTTAGGTTATAAAACTTCGCCTAAATGTTTATAATTAGATTTTATAGTGTCAAATACCTCGCTCATTTTTCCACCCAGCATTAATTTCGTCATGGATACAGTCATACCTTTTATTTGTTCCCATTCTATTTTAGGTGGCATTGCCAAAGCATTTGGGTTAGTCATAATATTTAATAAAATAGGGCCATCTTCTGCAAAAGCATTTGCAATAGCCACTTCAACATCATCTGGCTGATTAATGGTTATACCTTTGTAACCCATAGCCTGTGCCACTAAGGCAAAATCAGGATTGACCATATCCGTTTCATTATCAGGCAATCCGTCTACTTCCATTTCGAGCTTCACCATGCCTAAGGCGCGGTTATTAAAAACGATAATTTTTATAGGTAAATTATACTGTTTAATGGTAGCCAGATCGCCCAGCAACATTGATAAACCTCCATCACCACATAGTGCAATCACCTGCCTATGAGGATGTGCAAGTGCCGCACCTATAGCCATCGGCATGGCATTAGCCATTGATCCATGATTGAAAGAACCCAACATTTTCCTTTGCCCGGTACCATCAATAAATCTGGCTCCCCATACGCAACACATACCAGTATCTACTGTATAAATCGCATCCTGGTTACTCAAACGGTTAATGGTATCTGCTACAAATTCAGGTTGAATTTTATTTTCTTCTCCCCTGTCTTTAACATAGCTCAGTTGGTTTTCCTTCACTTTTCCATAAAAATCAAGCTGTGCCTTTAAAAAACTATCATCTGTCTTCGAGCTGATCAATGGAAGCAAAGCGGATAAAGTATCTTTAATATCGCCACACAAACCCATATGAAGTTTTGCCCTTCTGCCTAATCTTTCCGGGCTTTCATCAATTTGAATGATTTTATTTTTTTCTGGCATGAAGTTCTGGTAAGGAAAGTCTGTCCCCAACAGTAATACCACATCTGATTCATGCATACTGTGATAGGCAGATGGCTGACCGAGTAAACCAGTCATTCCAATTTCGTAAGGATTATTATATTGAATGCCCATCTTTCCCCGAAAAGAGAAACCGATCGGTGCTTTTAATTTTTCTGCGAGGGCGACTACTTCATCATGGGCTTCAGCGGCACCAATACCACAATAAATGGTGATTTTTTTTCCTTGATTTAAACAATCAGCTAATAAATTAAGATCACTATCTTGTGGTCTCATTAGTGGTCTGCTTTTAAAGAGCTGCATGGAGGTTTCACTTTCTATCGCCTCCATTTGAGCCACATCACCTGGTAAACCAAAAACGGCTACGCCTTTTTGATGAACAGCATGCTGGATAGCGGCCTGAAACATTCTGGGTACCTGAGCTGCAGTTGTGGCAATCTGGTTATAAGAGCTGCAATCGTCAAATAATCTGGTGGTATTGGTTTCCTGGAAATAATCCATCCCAAACTGTCCGGTATCAATAGTTGAGGCAATTGCAATTACCGGAACGTGAGATCGATGCGCATCATATAAACCATTAATCAGATGAACATGTCCGGGTCCGCAACTACCTGCACAACAGGCCAATCCATCCAATTCGGCTTCAGCAGCGGCAGCGAATGCCCCTACTTCTTCATTTCGAACATGAATCCATTTGATTTTTCCATTTCGTCTAACAGCATCGTTAAAATAATTCAAGCTATCGCCTGTAACCGCATAAACTCTTTTTACGCCAGCTTCAACCAGCATCTCTACCAGCTGTTCTGCAACATTTTTAGCCATATGTTTTATTCTTAAAGTTGAGGGCAATACCTCAGTTAAATATGATTACTATTTATACTTTAAAAATGATGCTATTGTTTGCATGGATTTACAATGTTATGTAATTTTTGATCTGGTTGAGTTTTAAAAAAACTAACCGAGTTTTTGTCTTTTGATTAAATAAGCTTGAAGTACAGGATAAAAACCTTCGTTAATGTCTGCATCAATCAGGTCTACCTTGTATTGCGCACACTTTAAAAATATTTGTTGCCTGTAAGAAGCTATTGCTGCAACATAGTTTTCTTTCACCTGATTGGTGTGCACTTTAATGGTATCGCCTGTTTCCATATCAATAAAGTGATGGGGGCGGTTTTCAAACTCAAAAGCTACTTCTTTAGATTGATCAACCACATTGAAAACTACAATTTCATGTTTATTAAACTTAAGGTGTTGCAGTGCATCAAAAAACTGATCGGTTTGCTCGGGGCTGGTTTGTGTATTAAACAAATCACTAAAAATAACCACCAGCGACCGTTTGTGAATGAGGTCAGCAACCTGATGAAGTGCTTCGCTTAAATTTGTTTTTGCATTAACCTTTGGCGTTTCCAACAATTCTTCAAGTTTGGCAAACAAGAATTTCTGATGAACCGTGGTTGATTTAGCGGGGGTATTTAATAAGATTTCATCTGAAAAAAGACTTAGCCCAAAAGCATCCCTTTGCTTTTTCAACAAATACATGAGCGATGCAGCAGCTTGAATAGAAAAAGTTAGCTTATTAGATTTCGGTTCAGGAAAATACATGGAGGATGAAACATCAACCACGAACTGACAGCGAAGATTGGTTTCTTCTTCGAAACGTTTGCTATATAATTTATCTGTTTTGGCGTAGAGTTTCCAATCGATATTTTTCACATTGTCGCCATTATTGTACTGGCGATGCTCTGCAAATTCTACAGAAAAACCATGAAACGGGCTTTTGTGCAACCCGGTAATAAAACCTTCTACTACCTGGCTTGCCAGCAGTTCAAGGTTTCCAAAACTAGTTTCTTGATCATATTTTACAGCTTGCATAGGATAAAGCTAATAAAAAGATTGGTTATTTAGATGCTAAGGACCGGTGTATTCACCTTAATATTTTGGTCGGTGAGACACCAATCAATAGAAAAAAAGCCTCATAGGTTTTCCAAACCTATGAGGTTTAAATACAGTTTATAAATTGGCTGGTGTTTCACCTGGTGAAACTTATTTAGCAGCTATTTTATAAAGTTTGCCATTATCTGTTACTGCATATAATGCGCCGTCTTTTTCCACTAAGTCGCGGAAGCGTTCGCCTTTACCCTCTAAAAGTCTTTCTTCGCCAACAATTTTATTGTTTTTAATTACTAAACGAATAATATGCGAGCCACTTAAGCCACCAACAAACAAATTGCCTTTCCATGCCGGGATTTTATCGCTATTGTAAAAAGTAATCGAACCTGGTGAGATTACCGGATTCCAGTAATAAACAGGTTGTTCCATCCCCTCCTTTTGCTGAATACCATCACCTACAGCTTTGCCACTGTATTCAATTCCATATGTAATTACTGGCCAACCATAATTTTTACCCGGCTTAATTAAATTAATCTCATCACCACCACGTGGTCCAAACTCAGCTTCCCATAAATCTCCTGTTTGCGGATTAATCGCCAACCCATCAGGATTACGCAGTCCATAAGCATAAATTTCTGGCTTCGCATCTGCTTTACCAGCAAATGGTCCATTAAGTACCGGTTTACCATCTGTAGTTAAATGCAAAATTTTACCAAGAGCGGAATTTAGTTGTTGTGCCTGAACCCTGATTTCTTTATCTGACCGTTCCCCAGTGCTGACAAACAGATTTCCATCTTTATCAAAAACGATTCTTGAACCATACTGAAGTTTACCTGTGTGGGCAGGTGTAGCCCTATAAATAACTTTTTGATTTTCTATTTTTGTCTCACTAGCCGATAATTTCCCTTTAGCGATGGCTAACAATGAACCTTTGGCTTGAGGTTCTGCATAGGCCCAATATAGCATTCTGTTTTTCGCAAAATCAGGATCCAAAGTTACATCCAGTAAACCACCTTGTCCGGATGCATCAACCTTTGGCAATCCTTCAATTTTTTTACTAAGCTTTCCATCAGCAGTTAAAATTACCATTGATCCTTGCTTTTGGGTAATTAAAAATCCGCCATTAGGAAGAACCGAAATGGCCCAGGGATTTTCTAGTTTCTCATTGATGATGGAAACAGATAAAGGTATTTCTGTTTTTACACCAGCAATTCTGGTTTGCCCTTCAAAGGCTGGTTTATAATCTGCAGTAGGCTTCTCTGTTTCTACAGGATTTTGAGCAGAAACACAGGCGATGTTCACGCTGTTTAAAGCAAAACCTGCAATTATAATTCCTAATGTTTTGTTGTTGAATAGATTAATAGGCATGATTCAATATTTTTATTAAATAAACAAAAAAATAACGCAATAAAAAACCCGAACTCTGTAACGAATTCGGGTAGTATATTTAAATAACTTAAATTATAATTAAGCTAATTGTTTGTTCAATTTATCAGCCAATACTGATTTTGGAACTGCACCAACTTGCTTATCTACAACCTGACCGTCTTTAAAGTATAATAAGGCCGGGATATTACGAATACCAAACTGCATTGAAATTTGAGGGTTGTTATCAACATTTACTTTTCCAACTACTGCTTTGCCATCGTATTCCTTAGCGATTTCTTCTACAACAGGACCAACCATGCGACAAGGGCCACACCATTCTGCCCAAAAATCTACTAATACGGGTTTATCTGATTTTAATACAAGCTCCTCAAAGTTTGCATCGGTGATTTCTAATGCCATAATTATTTTTTTTATGTTCAAATATATGTATTCAATTGTTATACCAGCCTCTATGTAATGTCAATTTGACACTATGCAAACTCTTTTACCTCTACGTCACCCTGAATTTGTTTCAGGGGCTATTATGGTTAAGACGCTGAATTAAGTTCAGCATGACGTCTCAAGACACCAATACCTAGTTCAATTTGTAATTAACAACATTAAGTCCCAGCAATTGTTCTAGAAACTTATTGTTGGGATTTATTTTTAGATTCTTCGATGACAAATCAAGCATAATTTGCTTTTCACTATCAAAAACTGCAAAATTTAGCTGACAGTTCTGCTGATCAGAATTTGCCTTATTGTCTGCTAAAATAAGTTCAATTTCCCTCATTAGTTCCTCATTTACCCGCTCAATTGGCACCTGTATGGTTAAACTTTTGGTTAATTTATCTCTTAACTCAGACATCAGGTTAATGGCCGTGATTTTAAATTCCCAGTCACCTGCTTTTCCAAACCTTTCTCCAACACGGCCTCTTATTTGCAAGAAATATCCTTCCGTAAGAAATGATTTGAATTTAAGAAAATCTTCACCAAATAATGCCATTTCGCAAGCATCATCATAATCTTCAAATACAAATGTTCCGAATGGTTTACCTGTTTTAGTTATTCTCTGTGAAGCTGCTACCACCAAACCACCAACACAAAGTTCACGGTTTTGCAGTTTAGCAAACTCCGCTAAAATATCCTCATTAGTATCTCCCATTCGCACCTTATTAATGATGCTTAATTGTTTAACACCATGTGTACAAAACCTATCAAGTTCTAGTTTGTAGTTATCCAAAGGGTGCCCGGAAAGGAAAATCCCAATCGCATCTTTTTCATATTTTAAGCGGTCCATTAATGCCCACTCTGGAGAAACCGGTAACGAAGGTTCCAGAATCAGATCTGCTTTAGAGCCACCAAATAACGAACCTTGTGAGGTATTTTCATTATTCTGAAAATCGTTGGCATACTTAATAATTTTTTCGATACCATTCATCTTATCGTTTGGCCCGATGTAAAAATATTGTGCCCGGTGTCCGCCAAAGGCATCAAATGCACCGCTATATACAAAACTTTCGTAAGCTTTTTTATTTACGATCCGGGTATTGGAACGCTTGGCAAAATCATATACCGTAGCATATGCACCATTTAATTTTCTTTCTTCAATAATACTTTCTACTGCTTTTTCGCCGACACCTTTCACCGCCGACATACCAAAACGGACTTCTCCTTTGCCATTTACTGAAAATTTAAGGTCAGACTCATTTACATCCGGGCCTAAAACGACTACCCCCATCTGGCGACATTCTTCCATAAAGAAAGCCACTTGTTTAATATCACTCATGTTGTTGGAAAGCACCGCAGCCATATATTCTGCCGGGTAATGCGCTTTTAAATAGGCTGTTTGATAAGCAATCCAGGCGTAACAAGTTGAGTGAGATTTATTGAAGGCATAAGAGGCAAATGCTTCCCAATCTTTCCATATCTTTTCTAAAGTTGCCGCATTATGGCCTTTTTCTGCCGCCTGCTTAACAAATTTAGGTTTCATCTTATCTAGTACATCCTTTTGTTTTTTACCCATGGCTTTCCGCAAAACATCGGCCTCACCTTTGGTAAAACCTGCCAGTTTTTGCGATAAAAGCATTACCTGTTCCTGGTAAACGGTAATTCCGTAGGTTTCCTTTAGGTATTCTTCGCAGGCATCTAAATCGTATTGAATTTCTTCTTCGCCATTTTTACGGCGAACAAAACTCGGAATATACTCCATTGGTCCAGGGCGATATAATGCATTCATGGCAATTAAATCGTCGAAAACGGTTGGCTTCAATTCCTTCATATACTTCTGCATCCCCGGACTCTCATACTGGAAAATACCAATGGTTTCGCCACGCTGGAAAAGTTCATAAGTCATCACATCATCAATTGGGAAATTATCCGGATTGAGATCAATCCCATGCCTTTTCTTCACCAGTTTAACAGTATCCTTGATCAGGGTTAGGGTTTTCAACCCCAGGAAGTCCATCTTTAATAAACCAGCGCTTTCTACAACGGAGTTATCAAATTGGGTAACATATAAATCAGAATCTTTAGCGGTTGCTACCGGAACGAAATTGGTGATATCACTCGGTGTGATGATTACTCCGCAGGCGTGAATTCCGGTATTTCTTAATGAGCCTTCTAAAACCTGTGCCTGTTGAATGGTTTCGGCACTTAAGTCTTTCAGCAAGCCCATTGCTTTTAACTCCTGAACACGTTCGTATTCATCAGGTCTTAAAGCATCCTTTAAACTCTTTTCGTCGAGGTTAAAGATTTTTGCCAGCTTCATATTTGGAATCAGCTTCGCAATTTTGTCAGCTTCAAACAGTGGCAAATCCAGCACTCTGGCCGTATCACGAATAGATGATTTTGCAGCCATTGTTCCGTAAGTGATGATTTGCGCTACCTGGCTGGAACCGTATTTGTTAATTACATACTCCATTACACGGCCACGGCCCTCATCATCAAAATCGATGTCAATATCGGGCATCGAAACACGATCCGGATTCAGGAAACGCTCAAAAAGCAAATCGTATTTGATAGGATCAATATTCGTAATCCATAAGCAATAAGCTACAACAGAGCCTGCTGCCGAACCACGGCCTGGGCCAACCGAAACATCTCTCCGACGGGCCTCAGCAATAAAATCCTGCACAATCAGAAAATAACCCGGATAACCGGTTTTCTCAATGGTAGCCAACTCAAAATCCAAACGCTCAATGATCGATGGAGTAAGTTCACCGTAACGGATTTTTGCACCCTCGTAGGTAAGGTGTCTTAAAAACTTATTCTCACCGCGTTTTCCACCATCAACCTCATCTTCTTCCACTAAAAATTGTTCAGGAATATCAAATTTGGGTAACAACACTTCCCGGGCAAGTTTGTAGATTTCAATTTTATCTACAATTTCCTGGATGTTCAAAATGGCCTCAGGTAAATCAGCAAAAAGAGTTTTCATCTCCTCTCCCGACTTAAAATAATATTCCTGGTTTGGTAAGCCATAACGGTATCCACGACCTCGGCCAATTGGTGTTGCCTGCTTTTCCCCATCTTTTACACAAAGTAAAATATCGTGGGCGTTAGCATCTTTCTTATTAATATAGTAGGTGTTATTGGTAGCAACCAATTTAACCTCATGCTTTTTGGCCAATGAGATTAAAGATGCATTTACGCGATCTTCATCTTCCTGGCTGTGGCGCATTACCTCAATATAAAAATCATCTCCAAACTGCTCCTTCCACCAAATCAGAGCTTCCTCTGCCTGGTTTTCACCCATGTTTAAGATTTTATTCGAAATCTCACCAGAAAGGTTTCCGGAAAGCACAATGATATCATTTTTATATTGTTCAATCACATCCCTGTCAATCCTGGGAACATAATAAAAGCCTTTGGTATAGGCAATAGATGACATTTTAGCCAGGTTGTGGTATCCAACCTTATTTTTCGCCAATAGCACCATTTGGTAGCCATTGTCTTTTGTAGTTCGATCTAAGTGGTTATTACAAACAAAAAACTCTACGCCAACAATGGGTGTCATCACCATTTCTGTTGGTCTTTCACCAGCTTCAATCGCAGCAGCATTTTTGGCCTCGGCTGCTTTATTATGATTTAAAACATTGTTAACAAAGTGAAAGGCACCCATCATATTGGCATGATCCGTCATGGCTACGGCAGGCATTTTTAACGATGCAGCAGCCTTAATCAGTGCCGGAATACTGATGGTACTTTGTAGAACAGAAAATTGAGTGTGGTTATGCAGGTGTACAAAAGTTGCTGATTCAAGTTCCTGCTTGTTTCGTTCAATTTCCTGTTTAGAAACGCCACCACCTTCAGCTTTTTGAAGTCGCTTGCGAATTTCATCAGATGCTGCTTTTAGATTAACATGCTGAATACCAAAGCTCGGAATAGATTCCGGATTTACGTCCCTGAAACGTGGAAAATATTCTGCATCAACCAGTAATTCTTCTTTCTTGAAAACTTCTTTTTTGATTAGCTCCAGAAAGCAACGTGTAGTGGCTTCAACATCGGCAGTTGCATTGTGCGCTTCATTAAAAGGAACGCCAAATAGATAAGCGTGCAGCTCTGTTAGTGTTGGTAATTTAAATCTTCCTCCCCTACCTCCAGGCAACTTTAATAAATCGGCTGTAACTTCTGTACAAGTATCTAATACAGGCATTTCAGCCATGCGGTTTTCTATACCAAAACGGTAAAACTCGCTGCCCATAATATTTACATCGAAGCCAACATTCTGACCTACGATAAACTTGGCTTTGGATAACACAATATTGAATTTTTCCAAAACTTCAGCTAAAGTAATCCCTTGTTCATCGGCAAGTTCGGTAGATATTCCGTGAATGCGTTCGGCATCATAAGGAATATTAAAACCCTCTGGCTTAACTAAATAATCCTGATGTTCAACCATCCTCCCCATCTCATCATGCAATTGCCAGGCAATCTGAATACAACGCGGCCAGTTATCGGTATCGGTAATTGGCGCATTGTAATTGCGGGGCAAACCTGTGGTTTCTGTATCAAAAATTAAGTACATATTGTATTGTCAAGAATTAGCCGTTCGGGAATCATAACGGTTTTTCAAAAATAGGGAATTTGAATGCGGATGTTGTCAGCAAATTATCAACAAACCTCATAAATAAATCTTAAAAGTTTTAAAAACCGAGAAGGTGTGGCACAATAAAGTTATATAAAAGGATTCTTTAACCTTATATTTATTTCTACCTTCGATTAATATTTAAGCAAACCATTAAAATATAGCTATATGAAAGTAACGGTTGTAGGTGCAGGCGCTGTTGGTGCTACCTGTGCAGATAATATTGCCCGGAAGGAATTAGCAAACGAACTCGTTTTACTTGATATCAAAGAAGGTTTTGCCGAAGGTAAAGCAATTGATATGATGCAAACCGCTACGCTTTTGGGTTTTGATACAAAAATCAGCGGTGTAACTAATGATTACAGCAAAACGGCTGGTTCGGATGTTGTGGTGATCACTTCGGGATTGCCACGTAAACCTGGAATGACCCGTGAAGATTTAATCGGAATTAACGCAGGCATTGTAAAAGGTGTGGCAGAAAATATTCTGAAATTTTCTCCTGAAGCAATTATTATTGTGATCAGCAATCCAATGGATACGATGACCTATCTGGCTTTAAAATCATTAGGATTACCTAAAAACCGTATTATTGGTATGGGTGGAACTTTAGATAGCTCCCGTTTCAAATTTTATTTGTCGCAGGCACTAGATTGTAACCCGAATGATTTACAAGGCTTCGTAATTGGTGGTCACGGCGATACAACAATGATCCCTTTAACCCGCCTGGCAACTTACCAAAGTTTACCAGTAAGTAACTTATTAGATCAGGCCACGCTTGATCAGGTAGCAGCTGATACGATGATTGGTGGCGCAACACTAACCGGATTAATTGGCACTTCGGCCTGGTATGCTCCCGGAGCAGCAGGTGCAGCTTTAGTAGAAGCCATTGTTCGCGATGAGAAAAAACTATTTACCTGCTGTGTTTCTTTAGAAGGTGAGTATGGCCAGCAAGATATTTGCCTGGGTGTTCCTGTAATCATTGGCCGCAATGGCTGGGAAAAAATTATCGATTTTAAATTAACAGAAACTGAACAAGCAGCATTTAATAAAAGCGCAGACGCCGTTAGAAATATGAATAGTGTACTCTCAGAAATGAAATTGGTATAGCTTTTAATATACCCATCTGAACTTAAGTGCTCTAAATGGTAAAAATATTAATCACTTAAAACTATACCGGTTCGCAATACTTATATACTAAATTAAGTGCTTATATATGGTAAAAAATAATTAAAAAACCTTAGCCATAATCATTCAATCTACTTAATTGAACTATAAAATCTTATATGGCAAAAATCTTAAATGAAATCAATATCCATACCACTTAAACTTATAAACCTACAAGATGATGGTTTCCACCTTCTGGTGGAAATTGTTGTTTTTAACGAAACGCATTTTGCAGTATTAGATACAGGTGCATCCAAAAGCGTATTTGATAAAACCCTTATCGAAAAGCATCTCTCCGAAACACTTCAGGTATCAGAAGAAATAAATGCTGCAACACTCTTTACCACTACGACGACTATACAAGCCACTATCCCTGAAATTAAAATTGGTGCACTAAAAATAAAAAGCTACGAAACAGTTGCCTTCGATTTACAATCCGTTACTGAAACTTACCAGCAATTTGGCCACCCACCCATCATTGGTATTATTGGCGGTGATATCCTAATGCAATATAAAGCCGTTATTCACTACAGCAAACTTTTATTGAGACTTTATAAATAGTTTATACCATAATGATGGTCATCACTTTTTAAACCTCATTTTACAGGATATTTGTTACAGCAGAATTGGCCTCATGAAAGACATTGAAAACAGAACTGACATTATCCTTTTAGTTGATCGCTTTTATAGTAAAGTACAAGATGATCAAACCATTGGCCCTATCTTTACCCAGGTGGCGCATGTAGACTGGTCGCATCATTTACCTAAAATGTACGATTTCTGGGAAAGTATTCTCTTTGGAAAATCGATTTATAAAGGCAACCCTATGCTCACCCATTTTACACTAAATGATAAAGCACCTCTGAAAACCGAAGAATTTAATACCTGGAAAACTATCTTTTACGAGGTTGTTGATGAACTTTTTGTAGGAGAAAATGCCGAAACCATTAAGCAAAAAGCACAGTCTATTGCTGATTTGATGCATTTCAAAATTAATTCTCATAAATCAAACATTAATATCGTTTAAAACACTTTGATTTTGAGGGTTTTATATTAAATTTATTTAACCAAATAAACTTAATATGAAATTCTTAAAAGTCCTGCTCTGCATTGTTATCGTATTGGCTGTTGTATTTGTGGTAGGTTCGTTCTTCCTTCCAAAAAACTACACCGTAAACCGCTCTACAATGATCAGTGCACCTGATCATCTAATTTATAAAAACATTGCCGATTTTAATGAATTCTATAAATGGAATCCCTGGGCAAAAATGGAACCATCAGCAAAAGTAAAGTTTTCCGGAAAACCTATGTTACCAAACCACCTTTATGAATGGAAGGGTAAAGAGACTGGATCAGGTTACATGAAAATCTTAACCGTTATGCCCAATAAACTGGTTGATATGGAACTTAAATTTTTCGAGCCTTTTGAAAGTGTTGCCGATACTAAATTCGAGATCACACCAGAAGGAAATAGCAACAAAGTAACCTGGACAATGAGCGGAGACCATAATATGATCAGTAAATGGATGTGTGTTTTCGTAAGTATGGATGAGATGATTGGAAAAGATTTCAAAAACGGATTAAAATCTTTAAAAGACCAATCAGAAAAAGGCATTTGATCAATTTTCCAGATTTATCTAAGCAAAAACTAGAGAATGGTTGAATCGAGGGCTTTCTGTAACCATTTAACAGAAAACAGCAAATAATTATGTCTTCTTTTCATTGAAAACAATTATATTGGAAAATTACATGAATTTAGATTTTGTAAATCCACAATTTTTACAATTATTTGTCCTAGATGAATTTATTAGTAGTAGAAGATGAGCCAAATGTGGTTTCGGTAATTTCAAGAGGTTTAACAGATGAAGGCTTTACGGTGAGTATTGCTCCCGATGGCTTAATTGGTAAACAAATGGCCACCGAAAATCATTTCGATTTGATTATTCTGGACATCATGCTACCCGGCATAAACGGTCTTGAGCTTTGTAAAATCATTAAAGCTCTTAAGCCCACTATACCAATAATCATGCTTACCGCTTTAGGCACTACTGAAAATGTAGTTAATGGGTTAGACAATGGCGCCGATGATTACCTGATTAAACCATTTAAATTTGCTGAACTTTTTGCGAGAATCAGAATGCTTTTGAGGCGTTATCACGGCACTGTTAACCTTGATCAAATTATAAGCATTGCTGATTTACAAATTAACCTCAGCGCAAAAACCGTTAACCGCAACAAAACCGACATTGTACTCACAGCAACCGAATATCGCTTATTAGAGTACATGGCTAAAAATAAAGGCAAAATTCTATCACGAATTGATATCCTTGAAAACGTTTGGGATATTGATTTCAATCTCGGCACCAACGTAGTGGATGTTTATGTAAACTATCTGCGCAAAAAAATTGATAAAAACGCAGATCAAAAACTCATACATACCGCTGTTGGCCTAGGCTATGTTTTAAAAGAGAAATAATGAAAATCGCCAAAAAAATCACTTTGCTTTTTGCCATCTTATCGGCAGTAATTATTTCCTTATTAAGTGGTTTTGTCTGGTATTTTTCTAATGAGTTTGCATTTGAAGATTTCTACAAGCGATTGGAAGCCAGGGTTAATATTGCGGCACAAATTAAATTGTATGAAGATGATAATAACAGTGTTTATGCTAAAATGCGCAATCAATACCTGGAGCGTCTTCCCTCTGAACGGGAATTTATTATTGACCCCAAAAAAACCACTTCACAATTAGATCGTGAATTGCCAAAGAGTTTTTATAAGAAGATTGATGCAGGTTTAATGGCCCGCTATCGTTTCGAAAATCATTTTTATGCCGGCAAATACTTTAAAACTTCTAAGGGTGGCTACATCGTAATCATTTCAGCAAATGATCCTTTTGGATTCAGGGAACTGGAAGACCTGCAAAAAATCCTGATTATTGGCTTCTTCCTTTCCATCATCCTCTCCTTTGTAGTGGGTTGGAAATTTTCTGATTATATGCTTACCCCCCTCAGAAACATCATTAAGAGTGTAAAGAAAATCAAAGCTGAAAATTTACACATGCGCCTTGACGTTAAAAAAGGAAGTGATGAAATGTCGCAACTGGCACAAACCTTTAACAACATGTTAAACCGCCTGGAAACGGCCTTTGAAACTCAAAATAACTTCATTAGTAATGCATCGCATGAGCTTCGGACACCTTTAACGGTAATAAGTGCTGAAGTAGAACTGGCAATGAAGCCAGATCAGGAACTTCATGATCAGCACAAGGCGCTATCTAGAATAAAAGATGAAGCAGAAAGGCTGGAACATATTTTAACCAGTTTGCTCGGCCTCGCACAGTCTGGTTTTAATGGTAAAAATCAACCTTGGGAAGAAGTGCGGATGGATGAATTGCTCTGGGAGATTAAAGGATCAGTGAACCAGGTATACCCCAATAGTAACATTCAAATCGACTTCAGTAAATTACCGGAAGATGAAGCATTGCTGACTTTAAAAGTGAATAAGAATTTAATTAAACTGGCTATATCCAATGTAGTCAGTAATGCCTGCAAATATTCCAATGAAAATTTAGTCAGCATTGGAATTGAAAGTACAGGTAAAACACTCTCTATCGCAGTAACTGATAGGGGTATTGGCATTCCGCAAACAGATATTCAACATATTTTTGAACCTTTCTACCGTGCATCAAACACCAATGATTACAAAGGTTATGGCGTTGGCTTACCATTATCATTGAATATTATCCGCCTTCACAGAGGCAGTATCTCCATCAAATCACAAGAAGGTATTGGAACGGAAATTAAAATAATGCTGCCTTTAATTAGTATGTAGTACATTATTTCCTATATTTGAGTTCACACTTCACCTACCATCGTAATTCTAATGGTATTCTAATCTCATTCTTATCTCGCTATAATAACATTGGCCTAAACTTGTATTAATCATTCATCTATTTAAACAAGTGAGCAATGAAAACAGTATTAGTACCCACCGACTTCAACTTAGAAAGTACCAAGATTATTGATGCGCTTGTACAAGCTCAGCCTAATGAAATCTTGAACATTATATTTTTACATGCCTTTAAGTTATCAGATTCTATTACAGATATGCTGATGTTAAGTCGCCGAAGTCGCGATTATGAAAATGTAAGTGATGAATTTTATCAAAAATTAGAGGCTTATAAGAAACGATATCCCAAACATATTAATGCGATAGGAATTGAATATTTTTATGGAAGTACCGTATCTGCTTTTAAAAATTTTATAGAAGCATTTGATGTTTCCTATATCGCTTACCCTAAAGAATATAATTTTATCGCGTTAAATAAATACAGCATTGATCCGAAGTTTTTAACGGAACGATCAGGTTGCGAAGTATTGTATTTAAATATCATGAAACTTCATGTTCAGGAAAACCTGATAGAAACCCGCATCCCTGAAGCACACTTACAAGAGTTTAATGCTTAATTTTTCACGAACAAAGGCCATTTATTATGCTATTACGAAATAACATCCCGCTCACATACATCTTTGGAAAGATCAAATCAGAACTACTTTTTGTGATCAGTTATTCTGTAGGCATTGTTGTGCTTTATCAAAATTTCCATGTTACCCGCATTTCCATACCAGTGGCTGTACCGGCCTTACTGGGAACCATTATATCCCTACTGTTGGCCTTCAGATCAAACCAGGCTTATGACCGGTGGTGGGAAGCGCGTACACTTTGGGGAGCCATTGTAAATGATTCCCGCTCGATATCCCGTCAGATTTTATCCTTTGTAGAAAATACATATGGCTTAGATGAGGTGGAAGCATTTAAACAACGCTTTATTAAAAGGCAAATTGGCTGGTGTTATTCGCTAAGTCAATCGCTTAGAGGCTTCAATGCCCGCAAAGGATTGGAAGAATATTTAAGTCCGGAAGAGCTTGCGTTTATCAAAAAACGTAGAAATGTGACCACCTCTTTATTGGAGTTGCACGGCATGGATTTGAAAAAAGCACTTAGTGAAGGCTGGATCAACAAGTATCAGCAGATTGAAATCGACAAATCAATTACGGCATTGTGTAACCATATGGGTGGCTCTGAGCGAATTAAAAATACCGTTTTCCCTGTAACTTACAGTAAATACATCAACATGTCTATTCATTTGTTTATCGTGTTATTGCCTTTTGGATTAATAGAATACTTTGGATACATGGAAGTACCACTGGTTGTTGCCATTGCAGCGTTCTTTTTATTGGTCGAAAAAATGGCCGTTCATCTTCAGGATCCCTTTGAAAATAAGCCTACAGATACGCCGACCACAACCATATGCAGAAACATAGAAAGAGATTTGCTGCAAATGCTAGATGATGATCAACTATATGAAGATAAACCACAGACAGAACTGGCATCAGTTGGTTCATACTATATTTTATAAAAATCTTAATTCTTAGTGCTATTCCGTTTCGGAATGGTTAGTTAGCCAAAAGTATTCCCTCTGGATGGAGTGAAGCTTAAATGGCAGTTAGTTATAATGATAATTAATGCGGCGATGTTTCATTGCCGCATTAATTTTTTTATATAAACCTCTAAACTAAAAGCTGACGAAATATTACTTATTTAAACCTGATTGCTTTTAATGGCGATACTTTACTAATGAGTAAAGATGGAATGATTAATACTGCCAGGCACACCACTATTGTGACCAGGTTTAATGCCACTACATCAATAAAATGGAACTCAATAGGTGCATAGGCCAAAAAGTAAGATGCCTGATTAAGCTTAAAAATGTGGGTGGATTGCTGAAAAAAGCCCAGGCCGAGTCCAAGTATATTTCCCAGTAATAAGCCAATTCCAATTAGATAAGCCGAATTAAATAAAAATATTTTCATAATCGACCAGTTACTGGCACCAAATGATTTAAGCATACCAATCATATTGGTGCGTTCTAAAATCATAATTAATAGCGCGGTAACCATATTAATCACTCCAACAATCAGCATTAGAATAAGTAACACCCGCGTATTCACATCCAGTAAACCCAACCAGGTAAAGATGTTTGGAAAGTTTTCTTTAATAGAAAATGATCTCAGATTTTGCGGTAACTCTTCAAATATCCCATCAGCAACTGATTTTAACTTGTTAAAATCTTTGATTCTAATTTCAACGCCACCAATTTCATCTGGTTTCCAATTGTTTAAACGCTTAATGATGTTCAGGTTTCCAAGTACAAATCCTTTATCTATATCTTCAACACCAATATCATAAACGCCAACTATTTTAAATTTTCTTGGTCTTAATTGGTTTTGTACAAAGTACATAATAAAATCATCTCCGGTTTTAAGCTTTAACCTATTGGCTGTATAATTGGAAATGAGCAATTCCTGCATGGCAGCAGTACTATCTGAAAAATCGATGATTGTACCGCTAATGATATGCTGTTTAATATAATTCCAGTTGTAATTTTTATCTACCCCCTTAAAATTAATCCCTTCAATTTCATTATTGGCAGAAAGAATAGCTGGTTTAGTGGCAAAAGGATAATAAAAATCGACCTCAGGATTATCCTTTAATTGTTTTTTTGTTTCTGCATCCAGCACAAATGGCGAATGCTCAAAGGAATTATTTAGATCATATCGGGTAATCTGAACATCGCCAAGATAGCCCCTCACCTTATCCTGAATTTCGGTTTTAAAACCTTTTATGATGGCAATAGACAAGATCATGACTGCCAGGCTAAGCATCACGCCTGCAATAGCAATGCGCACAATTAACTTTGAAAAAGTTCGCTCTGATTTAATGGCTATACGGCTGGCTATGAAATATTCGAAATTCAATTTAGATAATTTTGTAACAGCAAAAATGCTTAAATCCTTTTTAAAAATGGCATATATTTGGAATATTATAGCCGTTTACCGATAAGTAAATCAATAATATGAAGGATTGTTTTAATGAATTACCTTTATCTCCATTAAGAATAATTTATCTTGCATGAATTGCATTTGGAATGAAGCTTAAAACAGCCTTTCGAATAATCTTTAAAGTATACATAAAATGAAAAGATATATCTGCCTAGCTTTTACGAGTTTACTCGCACTATCCGCCTGCAGTCAACCAAAATCAATAGAAGATGACTTTGGCAAGGTGAAAGTGAATAAAAAAACCACCATCAGGAGCATAAACATAGCTGATACCAGTGAGATTAAAACCGGAGCCGAGCAAACGGAAAAATATTTACCGCTTTTAAAAGGAAAACGTGTGGGTATGGTAGTTAATCCTACATCAGTAATCGGCACACAAACCGTTGTTGATAGTTTACTTAAGCAGGGCGTAAAAATTCAGAAAATATTTGGTCCCGAACATGGCTTCAGGGGAGATGCAAGTGCTGGTGTTAAAGTGGATGATGCGGTAGATACCAAAACTGGGATCAAAGCCGTGTCACTTTATGGAAAACACAGTACACCCACTGCTGAAGATTTGGCTGATATAGACATGATGGTTTTTGATATTCAGGATGTTGGTGTTCGCTTTTACACTTACATTAATACACTTCAAAACGTAATGGAAGCTTGCGCAGCTAACAATAAAGAATTAATCATATTAGACCGCCCGAATCCGAACGGATACTTAATTGACGGCCCTATTTTAGATCCTAAATTTAAATCGGGCATTGGCGTACAGCCTATTCCCATTGCACATGGCCTAACTGTGGGTGAGTATGCAGAAATGCTAAATGGCGAAGGCTGGTTGAAAAATAAAGTAAAGTGCAGGATTACCGTGATTAAAAATCTGAATTATGATCATGAGATGGAATATGTTTTACCCGTTAAACCCTCTCCAAATTTAAATACGCAACAAGCCATATTGCTTTATCCTTCAACATGCTTATTTGAAGGTACTTATTTAAATCATGGTCGCGGTACGATGTTCCCTTTTACCATTGTTGGAGCACCATATTTAAAAGATAAATTTAAATTCAGCTTCACACCGAAGAGCATTAAAGGAATGTCTGAAACTCCGCTATTTCAAAACCAGGTTTGCTATGGTTTAGATTTAAGAAATTATGATCCTGCTGAATTAAGAAGGTCTAAACAGGTTAACATTTCATGGCTGATTGAACTCTATAAGGCCTCGCCTCAAAAGGCAGATTTTTTTAACACCAAATTAAGTAAAGAAATGGGTGTAATTGAACGTTTGGTTGGAGTTGCTGATTTCAGACAACAGGTAATCGAAGGAAAAAGTGAAAAAGAAATTAGGGCAAGTTGGGAACCAGGATTAAGTGCTTATAAAAAAATGCGTCTGAAATACCTGCTTTATAAATAATGAGTGAATTTTAAATGAGTGAATTAGAAAATGAATGAATGAGTAAATTGGGGAATGAGTGAATTTTGAACGTTAAATGAGCCTATAATGGAACGATAAAATGTGAGAAACAATTTGCATTGTTAATACAGAACTAAACAATACGGTTTAGGCTTTGTTAATTACTAAGCGATTTTAAATATTGCTATTAAATCATTCAATTACTCAATCATTAAAATTATGAGCGGACCTAAAGAAACAAGCGATAAGCCAGGAAGTAACTACAAAGAGGAAGTGCCTAAAGGACGCAAACCGGTAGATCATCAAACTGTTCGGAAACCTGATGACAGCACACCGAACAAACCTGTTAAAACAGATGATCCGGCTGAACAAAGGGAAAACGAAGAGCAACCCGTTCACCCTATCAAAAAAGCACCTAAAGAAGATTAATGATTAGCGGTGATTTATTAAAAATCACCGCTGATTTGCCTTTTTCCAAGTTAGTAGGTTCAGACTATTTAGGAAATTAAGCTTTTATTTACTCCCAGTTGCTTTTAGGAATGAAAGCAATACTTTTTCATCATGCTCAAGCCCTAATTTACCCACCGTCTTATTGTTATTCATTTTTTTCATATACTTCACCAGCTCATTATTTTCATAAGCAGTAATCAATAGCGGATACACATATGAGCTTTTACAAACAGCTCTGGTATTGCCCAATTTTTTGGCAACACAATCTAAAACATTAATTACCGTTTTTTTTGTATTCAATTCTACATCAACATCTACTGAGCATTTTGCAAACTGACGCAGGGCTTCTAACGTACCACCCCAGGTTCTGAAGTCTTTTGCTGTAAAATCATTCTGAGTGATTTCTTTAATATAGTTATTGATTTTACCCGAATCTATCCCCCTGTGTTCTTTGCCATCTGTGTAATATTGAAACAGGTCTTGTCCGGGTATATCACGGCATTTCTTAACCAACTTCGCCAGGCTTCTATCATTTAATACAAGAGTTTGCCTCACTCCTTTTTTACCGATGAAATCAATATTAATTTTGCTGCCTTCAATTTTAACATGCTTATCTCTTAAGGTGCTTAAACCAAATGAGCCATACAATTGCTTGTAATTTTCGTTACCAACTCTAATTAAAGACTTTTGCAAAACATCTACGGAAATGGCAAGCACTTTTCGTTCATCCAGTTCCTTGCGTTTAAGGTCCTTGTCAATTTGTTTTCGAGCTTCGGGTAATACTTTCCCAAATTCATAGAGTCTGAAATATTTATCTTCTGATCGCCGGCTTGTCCACTTGGCATGATACCGATATTGTTTTCTACCAGCAGCATCTGTTCCTGTCACCTGCAGATAGGCATTAGGTTTATTGGCAATCCATACATTTTGCCAGGCCGGAGGAATAACCAATGCTTTAATGCGGTCGAGATGCCTTTCTTCAGTAATTTTATTTCCTTTTTTATCTTCGTAATAAAATTTACCTGGTTTGCCTTTTCTGTAAATGCCAGGCATAGCATCGGTTACATAAACTAATCCGCTCGCTTTTACAACATCTTCGCCTTGTACCATTTTTACTTATCAGGATGAATTAATTTTTAGTTATTTTGTAAAACTTAAGGTGACTGATCACATTATTTTAGAACACAACACAAACGGTATGAAAATAGTTTTTATGGGTACGCCCGATTTTGCAGTTGCTTCTCTTGATGCCCTGGTTCAGGCGAAATTCGACGTTGTTGCAGTGGTAACGGCTCCAGATAAACCTGCCGGACGTGGGCAGAAAATCAACGAAAGTGCTGTAAAAAAATATGCTGTAGAAAAATCAATTCCGGTACTCCAACCAGAAAAACTCAAAAATCCTGAATTTTTAGCTGCATTAAAATCATATCAAGCCGATTTACAAGTAGTAGTTGCTTTTAGAATGCTTCCGGAAGTGGTTTGGAATATGCCTCCAAAAGGAACAATTAACCTTCATGGCTCGCTCCTTCCACAATATCGTGGCGCAGCACCGATTAATCATGCCATCATCAACGGTGAAAAAGAAAGTGGCGTAACCACCTTCTTTTTAACACATGAAATTGATACTGGTGATATTATTTTAAGTGATCGTACACCCATTGGTGATGATGAAACTGCCGGAGAATTACATGATAAATTAATGGTAATCGGCGCCAATTTGTTGGTGAAAACCGTTACTGCCATTTCGAATGGTGATTTCACCGAGCAACCACAACCACAAAGCAATGAGCTAAAACACGCTCCAAAAATATTTAAGGAAGATTGTAAGATCGACTGGAATAATTCTTCCGCAATGATTCATAATCTCATCAGAGGGTTGAGTCCATATCCAACGGCTTTCACCCTATTAAATGATAAAACATTAAAAATTTTTAAAGCGGAGCCTGAAGAAAAAGAACCTGGAATTGCTGCAGGTGGCTTTTTAACGGACGGCAAAACTTATTTAAAATTCGCCACGAAAGATGGCTTTATTAGATTACTGGATATTCAGTTTGAAGGTAAAAAACGGATGCTGATTGAGGATTTTTTAAGGGGGATGCGGTTGTAGAATAACACGTTGGATTAAGCAATCCATCTATATAATGTCATATAGGGAAACCATTTTTGTGCTACCCTTTTATATAAAACAAATCTTCCCTGGCCACATTTCGAACCGCAAGTATAACCATTATAAAAAAGGCAAAATCTTTTCCCTCTAAGAAAAATTGGCTTACTAAAAGTCACGATTTTATGCTGACCTGGAACTAAGTTAAACTTAATTCCGCCTTATCTTGAACTGGTTTTTGTTAATAGAATCAGGATCAACGGCGATGCCTTTTATTTTTTTAAATAGCTTTGAAGACCACTCATATTTTTGCATCTGATTTAACTCTTGTTTTATCTGAGATCTTTCTGACCCAGTAAGACTAAATTTTTTATCATCATCTTCAAAAATACCTCTTAAAGTATCCTTTGAGACAATCTTCTCTAATTGCGAAAGTGTGAATTTATCAATGATTTGAAAATAAACAATTGTGTCATTACCTTTATAAAAATCATTTATAAATTGTTCAGAATCTTTGTTTTGTCCTTTAACCTTAAAAAAACATAAGATTAAGAGTAATATAAATGTTGCTTTCATAGTCTTTAATTAACCATTCCAAGGCGATTCTTAAATATTAATTACTTACTCCAAATCAATCAACATATTACAAACAAATAGTGATCGGCTTGCATAAAATAACTTGCTATAAAACTTCTTTCGGAAGAGTTTTTCTTATGCGCTAAAGTATTAGCATCTTCTCCTTTTGTTTATGCAATTGCTTCGTCTTTATATGATAAAATAATAGAAAGAAGACTGATAAAAAAACATAACCTATTTTCATAATGATTTTGTTAAGGGTATTTTGTGCCTTTGTATCCTGGTTTAGTTGTATTCCTTTATTGTGCGTTATCTTTCATTTCTAATATTTTTTATAAAATCATCGTACAGGATCAAAAAATGTATTGATGAATGGTTTCAAAAGAACTATTTGTTTCTCAGAAGTTTTTAAATCAATAATAGATGGCCATAAATTTTCATAATCACTTAATATTTCATCTAAGTTTAAAATACTTGTATCATCTGGCCTCTTAAATAAGATTGGCAGAATCAATATCTTATTTTTATATTTTTGGTTAGCAATAACTATTTTTCTAAAATCAATTAACAAACCTTTATCAGCATTTATGATTTCCTTTTTTTCCTTTGAAAGGTTAGAAAGAAAAAAACTGTCTATTTTTCCATTATTATCAATAGAAAAAGCAATGGAAAATAAAAAAGCATTATTTTTTGGGGTCTTAAATAGTTGATCAGTATTTAAATGTTTACCAATAGCTTTAATTAAAAAAATTCTTAGGTCTTTCTTCTCTCCTAAAGAATCAATTTGAATTTCTGAAGTTTGAAAATCATCATGCTTTTGGGAAAAACTATTGATAGTAAACGCTAAAACAAATACTAAAGTAATAAGTAATTTTTCCATAGTTAATTAATTACAATATGTTCCATGTCTTAAATTTGCATCTGAAGATTTTTTATGCCTTTCATTTATAGACTTAATTTCTATCTTTTGCTCTGCGGTTAATTTTGTATTATAAAAGGGAGTATCTTCCAATCCACCCCATGATAGTGCCCAAGCATCCTTTGTGCTAATGTTAGGAAATGCGATTTGCAAAGCACCAGTCATTAATAAAACATAGCTATCCGCCATAGTTTCATGTTGATTCGCTATGAGATATTTGCCAGTTGCATCTTTTCCAATTTGTGTATCCATATAAGCATGTAAGATCTCATGATATATTGTAGATAGAATATATTCCTCAGATTTTTCAGGTAAAGTATTCTTATTTAAATTTATAATGAATGAATACGCATTTTCCCCATGTGTTGTCCCAACTATAGTATCTGGAAGTGTATTGGTATCATAAAAAGTTATGTCACGGTCATTATAATTGTTTGACCCAAATTCATTATTTAACATATTCCTTATGGTGGATTTAGCACTGACTGCATTAGCTAATTGTGCTTTAATACATGGATTTTTTACACTATCAATGATTTCTTTATTTGAATTATCCCCTCCGCTCCCACTTCCACCACCTTCCTGCCCTCCGGTATTTCCCGATCCTCCATTATAACCTCCATCATTTCCACTACTTTGGCATTCACTTCCTACATATTCTCCACTAATCATCCATTTACAATACATGTCATTCCCTACCATCAATTTTTGACGCTTTGATTCTTCAACTCCTGTTTTATTTAAAAAAGACCTGGTCGCATTAAATGAAACACAAGCCTGTTCTGAAGTAGTTACAAATTCAAAACAATTACTATTAATATCGTAGAGCATTAATTTTGCGCCACTTGCTATACGGTTAATACCTATTTTAGCTTGATTGCGAAGTTTTAAATTTAGAAGCTCGTTCGGTTTTAAGCTTGCTTTGCCGAAACTTTTTAAAACATTCCCATTTTCGATTTTATAACCATTTGCCAATGTACCATTACTATGATAAAATATAATACGTCCACTAAATTGACTAAAATCTTTGTAGTGTACCTTTGCCAAATCTTCTTTGTATTTACCAACAATAACCATAAAAGCAGCTTTGTTTATTGATTTTGAACCAATTGAATTTAGAAATAACATTCTGATTTCTGTTCTATCCAAAGCACTTTCCTTTTCAGCATCTGTAGATGTTCCGTTATCAAAAACCAGTTTATTGGGTGTATCAAATTTAAACTCTGTTATTTGTAACCCATCTTTAAAAGAAACAAATGGTTTTGTAAAATCAGGACTTTTATGCTCAAAGATCTTACTTTCTGTATTAAAGGTGTTAGTGTTTGAGATGTACCACTTTTTAATTTCGTCGGCACTTAAAACGGAATGATTTTCTTTATCTTTTTTACAGGAATAAATAAAAATGGTTGTATTCAATAATAAAATTAAAGGCAGCGTATACTGCTTTAACAGAGAACAGGTAGTCTTCATAAATAGTTGTAGAATTTGGTTAGTACAGTAGAGGTAAATGAAGATAGAAAGAAAATTTAAAAATACAAATAATACTACATTATAATTATAGATATGACATTTTAAATCTATAAATACTGTATTTTAAATTACAATACACTACCACCGGGAAGAAAAAAAGAAAAAAAAAAGACTACCATAGATTAATTTGGATCACTATTTCCTTAAAATAATGGTAGTGGAAATAATTAGATACTTTAAGGCCTATGAAATTTAACAGTGTAGAAAGTAGATAATTCATTAATTTAGAAATGAACCTTAATTACAAAGCATTCAGCTTCTCATTCAAAAATTTAGAAAACTCATTAAAATACCTTTTTCGGCCATAGCCCATAATCCACTGAATGCCCTGCGTAGCATTGGTAATAAAAACTTCTTCGGCTTCTTTTAAAATTTCAGGACTAATCTGCGCTTCAATTAAAGGAATATCGTTCATTTTGCAAATCTGCATGATAGTGGTACGCATTACACCACTAATACAACCTTCAGTTAATGCAGGCGTATAGATTTGCTTATCATATACAATGAAAATGTTTGAGCTGATGCTTTCACACAAAAAGCCATTCTGATTTAATATAATGGCTTCATCTAATCGGTTCTGTGTTTTAAACAGCCCTGCCATTACATATAGCAAAGCGTTAGAAGTTTTGAAATTAGCTAGTTTATTGATTGATTTTGTCATTTCATCAAAAACATCAATGATTAATCCCTTTGAATTTAATTCATAATCAGAAGTCTTTAGTGGAATGCCTTCTAAAACATAACCAGACTTATTACTTTCCGGGGTGTAAACACCTGCACCCTGACGATAAACGGATAGCCGGAAACGTACATTTCCATTCCACCTGTTTTTCTTAACCAGGTCTGCGGTTTTCTGCCGAAGAAAATAATCATCCATTAAAACATGACCATCAATTTTCAGTGCTTTCATACCTGCAGCAAGCCTGTCGGCATGTAAATCTGCAAACTGAAGCTTATGATTAATCATCCGCATGCTTTCAAAAAGCCCATCGCCAAATTTAAAACCTCGATTGGAAGTAGTTAAGACAGGAACATCAATGGGATGAAATTCATCATTAAATAAAAGGGATACTTGAGACATATTTTATGATGCGACGATATAATTTTCCCATTTTGTTAAAGCAGCTTTAAAATCAGCTGGTAATGGCGATTCAAAATGCATATATTCTTTTGTTGTTGGATGAATAAAACCTAAACTTTGTGCGTGTAGCGCCTGTCTTGGTAATAATTCAAAGCAATTATCTACGAATTGTTTATACTTATTAAACGTGGTTCCCTTTAAAATCTTATCGCCACCATACATCGCATCGTTAAAGAGCGGATGACCAATGTGTTGCATATGTGCACGAATCTGATGCGTACGCCCCGTTTCCAGCTTACAGCTGATCAAGGTAACATATCCCAGGCGTTTTAAAACCTTATAATGCGTAACAGACCATTTTCCTTTTTCTTCCTCATCATATATATCCATCACCCTCCTGTCTTTCACACTTCTGCCAATATAACCAGTTACAGTTCCATCGTTTTCAATATCGCCCCATGCCAAAGCAATGTATTTTCTAGTAATACTGTGATCAAAAAACTGTCTGGCCAGGTGCGTAATTGATTTTTCATTCTTACTGATCAACAGTAAACCTGAAGTATCTTTGTCAATTCTGTGTACCAAACCCGGTCTGCCATCATTGCCAGGCAGTTGTGGTAATTGCTCAAAATGGAAAGCCAATGCATTTACCAAAGTTCCGGTATAATTATTAAAGCCAGGGTGCACCACCATACCCGCTGGTTTATTGACTACCAATAAATCGTTGTCTTCATAAATAATATCCAAAGGAATATCTTCAGGATAAACTTCAGTATCGCGGGGCGGATGTGGCAAAACGATCGAAATCTCATCATAAGGCTTAACCTTATAACTTGGTTTGATCTGCTTTTGATTGACCAGAACATTGCCGGCATCAATAGCATTCTGAATGCGGTTTCTGGAAGCATTTTCCACACGAACCATTAAGAATTTATCGATACGTAATAAAGATTGTCCTTTATCAACAACAATTTTTAAGTGTTCATATAATTCTTGCTCTTCTGATTCCTGCAATTCTACCACATTTTCCATTTTACAAAAATAAACTTTTACCCCTAAGATTATCGAAATGATTTTATAATTAAAAAAACTGGGCTATCTTAGTGATACAAACCATTCTAAACCATCCTACCATGAAAAATCCTTACGTAAAAGTCATCTTGGCTTTCTTGCTATTTGCTATCGCACCTCGGGCAAATGCGCAAAAAGATGTTGGAAACCTATTCGTTTCTGGTCCTGCAGATGCAACAAAACTTATTAACGCTTATTTTGACCCTTTGTATAAAGGCTTAGGTCAGGGCCTGAATGATGGCTGGAGCAACACCGCCAAATCAAAAGGTTTTCTAAAATTTGAAGTCAGGGTTTCCGCATCCGCAGCATTTGTGCCACAGTCGGCCCGGGCCTATGATGTAAACACCTTAGGTTTAAATAATATCAAACCCGCACCAGGTGCATCATCAATTGGTCCTACTGCATTTGGTCAAAATCAGGATGGTGGCCGAATGGAAGTTTATACCAGTGACGGCATACCAACCGGAAAGTTCTTTAGCCTGCCACGAGGCGTTGGTTTCCATGTTGTACCTTCACCACAAATCCAGGCCACTTTAGGTCTGCCCAAAAATATTGATATCTCCTTAAGGGCGATGCCGAAAATTAAATTGGGCAGCGATTTAGGAAGCATTTCTATGATTGGTGTAGGTGCGAAGATTGAATTATTACCCTTAATTTTAGGAAAAACAGATCAGTTAATCCCTGTAGATATTGCCATTGCCGGAGGTTTCACCCAATACAAATATAACCTCGCCTTAAATATTAATAACGAAGCAAATTCCGATCAGCGCATTGATGCCAGGTTTAATGGTGTGAATGTAGATGCCATCATTTCAAAGAAAATTATGTTTTTTACACCCTTTGCAAGTGTTGGTTACCAAACTTCTAAAACAGATTTAAAAGCATTGGGTACTTATCGTTTTGAAACCAGCCCTGTAACCACTGCAACCTATGTTGATCCTGTTTCGGTTAACCGAACAGATATTGATGGCATTCGAGCAAGCTTAGGCTTTCAATTGAAATTTGGATTTTTTAAATTGTATGGATCTTATACACAAGCTAAATACAGCATGGTTAATGCTGGTGTAGGTTTTGGCATCGGACAATAAAAACCATGTGAAACATTTAATTAAAAAACACCTGAAATTATCAGGTGTTTTTTAATTTTACGTGTGTTCGAAAAAATATATAGTCCGGTCCAAAAAATCGATTTTCATCCGCTCAACAATTTATATGTAAAAAGGGATGACCTCATTGATCCTTATATTTCAGGAAATAAGTGGCGCAAACTCAAATACATCTTACAAAAAGCAAAAGCGCAACAAAAAAATCACCTGGTTACTTTTGGAGGTGCATACTCTAATCACCTGGTGGCTACTGCAGCCGCAGCGGCGCGTTCTGGCTTACAGGCTACAGCCTTTGTACGAGGCGAAGAAGTAAACAATCAAATGCTTTTAATCTGTTCCCTCTATGGAATGAACCTTATTTTTGTAGATAGGGAATCTTACAAAAACAAAGTAGATTTATATAAACAATATTTTGATTCGAATGATAGCACTTACTTTATTGATGAAGGAGGCGCATCAGCCGAAGCGGTTCAGGGTTGTAGTGAAATCATCTTAGAACTCACCGAAACTTATGATCATATTTTTGTGGCTGCTGGCACAGGCACCACGGCCTCAGGTTTATTAAAGGGCATTCAGGATGCTGGTTTAAATACTAAACTCCATGTCATTCCGGTTTTAAAAGGTGGAAGTTTCATTGCTGATGAAATCGCCAGGTACACTGCACTTTCCAATCACCTCATTTTGCATACCGATTATCATTTTGGAGGTTATGCAAAAACCACCCCAGCACTCCTGGATTTTATTAAAAAATTTAGCAAAGAGACTGGCGTACTCGTTGATCCAGTTTATACCGCAAAAATGTTTTATGCCATTATAGATTTATACCAGCAAAATCAAATCTTGCCGACGGATAGAATCCTGGCTATTCATACCGGTGGATTATTAGGTTTGTTGGGAATGAAAGATAAATTTCATTTTGCTTAATGCGCTAATTATTGAGTTTTTTCTGCTTTGTGATAGGTTCATGATCGCTCTTATTAATGCTCCACAGGGAAACACCGATGGATTTATTTTTAGGTTTCTTCTTAATTTTAAGTGTTTCTAGTGGTGTTTCAGGGAAGAAAATGTCCGTTATAACGGTCAATCCATCATCTGCAAAAAGCTCTACTGAAGCTTCATCCAAAATTAAGCTTAGTTTTAACTGTTCAGCCTTAGCAATTCTTGGAGCCACGTGTTTTGCCGCAAAACCTTTCTCAAAACCTGTTTCGCCTGATTGTCTTCGATCGATGAAATAATTGTTTTTCTTTTCATCATAACCTATTACGAGTTTTTGACCTTTACTATTGGACAGGATAATGTTTAAGTCTCCTTTATTTTCAAGCAAAACATTAAGCTTAACTTTTCCTTTTAGTGGCTTAAAGTTTGACGACAAATCCAGTTCCTGATCTTCTGATAAAAATTTCTTGCTGTAAATAAGTTTCAACAATGGATTAAATTCTTTTACAGGTAAAGACTGTAAAAACAGATCACCATTTACACTCGCAAGTGTCAATTCTCTTGGAATGGTTGTGGCGCCACGCCAGGCTTTGGTTGGCACTTGATTGGCGTACTGCCAGTTATTCATCCAGCCAAGAAAAATTTTCCTGCTGCCTGTATTAGACCAGGTTACACCTGCATAATTATCTGTTCCATAATCAATCCATTTTACCGCTTTTGATTTAGGCACAAAATTCTTTCCATCAAAATTGCCAATAAAATATTGAGTTGCTGAGCCTTTATTTGGTCCACCGGGGTTAATGCTCACCAGAAGTACCCAAAATGTTTTACCATTACTTTTAAGTGGGAACAAATCCGGACATTCCCATACCCCACCATGGGCACCCAAATTTGCGCCAAGTTCACTCTCCCGCTTCCAATCTTTTAAGTTTGGCGAAGAATAAAAAGTAATTCTGTCTTTTGTAGCCAATGTCATCACCCATTTTTTCCCAGCCTCATACCACATCACCTTTGGGTCTCTAAAATCGGTTATTCCCGGGTTAGGCAAGACAGGATTGCCTTTGTACTTTTGCCATGTTGCCCCTTCATCATTACTATAAGCCAGGCTTTGGTATTGATGGCGACCAGTTTTAGCATCTTCCATTTTTTGGTTATGATGCGTAAATATGGCTACCATAGCATTTTTGCCAAAGCCTGCGGTATTGTCCTTATCAATTACTGCACTGCCAGAAAAAATAGCGCCCAAACTATCCGGATAAAGTGCTATTGCCTTCTCCTCCCAATGAAAAAGATCTCGGGTAGTAGCATGGCCCCAATGCATTGGTCCCCAGGTTGTACCTTCTGGATAATATTGGTAAAAAAGATGGTATACGCCATTATAATAAACCATACCGTTGGGGTCATTCATCCAATGAGCCTGTGGCGAATAGTGAAATGCAGGTCTATATTTTTCTTCGGTAATTGATTGTGCTTGCGATTTCATCGTACCTAATCCTATGAAGAGCAACAGTATTGATTTTAATAATTTAAGTTGCATAAGTAGTAATTATTAATAAAGGAATAATAGCATTTAAGCCTTATGAAAGCAGCATGCATTGCCATATTATTTATATTCTATTAAAATGTTATCAGTCTTTTATCTCTGTTATTGTTTTACAATAGCATTTCCAAAACCAATTTGTCTTTGTAAATACTGAAATGATAAAGATATAATTAAAATGACATAGAAAAGCATTGGTCTTTTTAATTAAAAAGAGGTCATAACTACAAGCTAAGAGCTAATATTTATTATTGTATTTGACAATTGGCACACATAGGAAAGCAAGGCTGTTTTATTTTATCAATAAGGAAATGGCAGATATTACTAAGTTTTGGATAAAGTTTCATACCGATTATTACTATCTGAGCATGAAATATAGTTAACTTAGAAAGTTTATTTTATATGACTATACATGATATCACGTTGTAGTAACTTAGTGATTATCCCAGATTCTGTCGAATTATTTAATTTATCAAGTATATCTCGGTTAATATTATTCAAACTTTGTGCAGATAGAACCCAGTTCATTGGTGCATTTTTTTCTGCTGCTGTTAGTGGTGCATCAATAGCGAAACCAGTTGCATTTTCTTTTAAGAACTGTTTAATTTTAATTCTGCTAATCTTACTATTTCCTAATCTTGTATGTGTAACTGCATTAAGCACTTCTGAAAACTCGTTACCAAAGCGAATATCTGGACTAGTTTTATCTTCCTCACTAAATAGCAAGGTAATTACGATAGGAGTTATCTGACTAAAATACGGAGATTTACTTTTTAACAATTCTAGTATTTCTAACATAGAGGCGCTCCCTGTATTTTCTACATATCCGCCGTCTAAATAGTGCAGGCGCGGTTGTTTATTTGTACCACCAATTTTTGCTGCAGGCGAAAATAAAGGAAAACGAGTACTAAAATTTATCGCGGTACTATACTTTATATTATTTACCCTTTGCGCCAACAAATCTCTTTGGTTATTGAACAATAAACTATCAGGAGCTAGATTACTGATCCAACATTGCAATCCAGATTCAACTTCGGTTGTATTAATGATAAATAATGGCTGATCTGATTTTGTTTTTTTCCTAACAAAACTTCTTGAGAATACATTTTCCTGTTTTCCATTAATTAATGATTGATAGGATTTTTCCCAGTTTTTTTCCAGCGCAATAGAGCGATCAAATAAATCTACATGCCAGGGCAGAAATAAATTAAGAAAATCACCAAACAGCATCTTGCCTATTATGGGTGATAAAGAATCGCGCAGAAAAAAACTTTTTGACATTTGAACCGATTCGGCAGATGATACTTTATTGCTACTTTCAAAAGTTAATGCATTGTATAAGCCCAAGCCAACAGCGCCACCTGAAACTCCGGACATTGCAAAAATTGATTTTTTAAAATCAAAATGATGCTCTTTTTCTAATTTAGCACTCAAACTTGCTAAAAACAAACTCGTGTAGGCTCCAGTGCGCAAAGCACCGCCTTCTGCACAAATAAATACAACTGGATATTTATTCAGTTTTGTATTTTTTGCACTTTGTTTATCAATGCTTCCCTTGTAGACAGCAAACCATTTATTAAATTGATTTACAACGGTTTCACGATTATTATTCTTTTGCATACCCATACGAACAGGGTGATCCTGATTATAAATAGAACAAATCAAAAGGATCAGTACCAGTAAAAAACGAACAGAAATTTTCCATTTTTTAAGTACTGACTTATCCAGATATAACAACCCCATATAAATACCGGTATAACAAGCAAATGCAAGACAGATGATAGCTGGAGCCCCTATCCTAGAAAAAACAGGCCACCATCCAGGGATAAAACAAACCAAAATAAATAATGTAAAAGAAATTCCTGAAAACCATTTAATCTGCTGATGCAAACCTTTATAAAATATTGCTGGAATTTGATAGATCCATTTATAGAGTTCTCCTCTTCCCTTTAATATTTTTTCCCGATAAATCAGCTTAAATGCAGCGGGAACTATACGTGTATCAATAATTACTTTTGGGTTCTGAGGAAATCCTTCTGTAAAAACTTTATCAGACTTAATGAAATGCTTAGTAAACTCTTGCAAATCTATCTTATAAGTTCCCTGAAAATTAGAAGGTTTTGGCAAGGTATAAATAAAGTCTTCGTAAATACCGTATAACTTCCTTAGATACTTCTGTTCCTGATCGGGTAAAGAGCGCTCTCCAAACTTTGTCTTTAAATAAACACCTGCACTTGCCGTACCTGATTTACGAAAATATTGATTGGATAAAAAAGACATTAACCAATAAAGGAGCATAAAACATATACCAAAACATAAAACCTTTGGGGTTAGTTCCATATAAGTAGCTTTTAGCATACTCCAAACGAAGCCTAAAAGAACAACGAATGGGGGCCATAACAAGAAGATTGCAGCTAGCAATTTTTGAACAGTTTTTCGCCATGTAACCCTGTCATCACTCAGATTCTTCCCTGAATTATCAGAAATATAAATGGCATAACGTACACTGAGCTCTGAAACCATACTCCATGCCGTAATTCCTAGCATTAAAAATAAGAGTGGACAAAAGTTCCAGACAGATAAATTCTCCACAACAAGTAAGAGCGTATCCCTACCCTGTGGCAATAACAAAAAAATAAAACCGACCAGAAATGCTGGTAAAATCACAAAACCGATGCTAGAGGCTACCGAAATAAAATCGTGAACCAATGTTCTAACCGTTAAACGTTTAAAACTAAAACGGATTTCGAATATTCCTTTTTCGAAAGCAGGAATAAAGCTACTTAGAATTGCCTTGATATAATTTTTCAAAGAGATTGGTAATTAGGTTAATTAATTATACAGCTTCACCACCTGAATATCCGTTGACATACAGTGTGTAATCCGAACTGGCCCGCCTTGGGTTCCGGTATGGTGTTCTCGTGCCAATAAATAACTATCATTTTGGTTGTATGTTGCTCCAGCCTGAATATTAGCTAACTTATCTTTTTCAGCACTTGAGAAATCCTCGGTAGATAGCAGGTTGCATGTAACCTTGTCAACCTTTGTCGAAAGACGCTCGTTTACATCCACCATATTGGCCTTCAATGCCAGGGCTGCCTGTGCAAAACTGCTTAGCGGTTTTTCCAGATCTGGTGTATTGTCTACACTTCCTAACCCAATATCACCTTTATCAAGAACAACATTCCCTTATAAGGGTTTACCGTTTATTTTTGTGGTTTTTAAAACCATCTGATCAACATTTGCATTTTGTGAAAGGGCAGCCTGGTTACTGGCATAGTGATCAGTGATCTCTCCTTCCAAACGGTCTCACAAAAGCTTTACCAGTGCACGCAACTGGATGCCTTGGGTCTTGTTCAAGTTAGGTTTCAAAGAGCCGGATGACTTAATGATACCATCAATGTAGCCATCTTCAATTGGTGGTATGTTCGACATGGTTTTACTGCATGTACAAATAGATAATTAGGCAATTAGCTAACTATCTTAGTCTTTTTACAGGTTAATCGTTGGCCTTAAATACTTCTAAAAGTCTGCCTTTAGCAAAAACAGTAAGCTGCTTGTGGTTCTTGATGAAGCCCTTTAATAATTCAGCATCTGTATTATCAAGTTCAACCTCGCCATCGTTGAAGATTTTGATTGCCCAATCAAAAAATTTGATCGGCTCGGTAACCCCTTCATTGGCTTAGGCCAAAATGTTGCTTAAAAGTTTGTTTGAAGTCTCTCCTGATTCTGATCCGTCTAAATTTAATAGCAGCTTGTTAAAATTTACTTTCATTTTTTTATTGTTTATATTTTAATTAATTGCATTCTTAATTTTCCATTTTCAAGATCAAAATGATTGGCTCTATTGATAATATGCCCATCCTTATTAGGACTATTATAATCTACCTGATAAGTTAGAAAAGGAATAGTAATACCTACATTAGGTAAAAACCTGCACACAGTATCTATATAATCACCCTTTAAACCTAAAAAGAAATTGTAAACTGACCTATTGTAAATTACACCCTGGCTCCCATAAAAAAACGTGGTATAAGGAATCTGATCAGATCCTGATTTTCTAATCTTTCCTGTACTAAAGCTCCCTGTACTGATAACAGAAAACTTAATTTCATTCTGGCTAATCAATTCATCGGCGTTAAATGATGAGTATAATCTTACATCATCTTCAAATATTAAAATGTTCTCCTCATCTATATTTTCTTTAATAATATTTTGCAGTGTTAATAGGGTATTAATGTGTGGAATTTTAACATTTTCACATTCTACGATAACAGGATAAATACCATGACTTTCTAAATGAATCATCGTATCCATTATTCTACCGTTCGTAGATCGTGTCATGATAAATTGCTTCATTTATTACTCCTATTGAGATATTGGTGAATATTCATATAAAACAGCTCCTTTAGAACCTAAAGTGGGGTCCTCTCCCAACCATAAAATCTGAAGTATTGAATCATTAGAAATGGTAACGCTAACTTTTACTTTATCACTTGCCAGTAAGTCAGAGGCCTCACTACCATAAACTGATATGTCATAACTATAAATAAAAACGCTTACCACATTATTAAACGAAGGAACATTATTTCGAAGATATATACTATTTACTGTGCTGTTTAAAAATGAAACCAGGCTTAATGTTGAATCAATACCTATGATATGGACCGAACTATTTTCTATATGCAGCTTAAGGTCTGTATCTGTTTCTGGAATACGAGAATTAATAGTTAAACTTCCATAATACCCAGTTCCCATAGTCACAACTGAATTAGAAACGTGACTATATCCTAATACTACAGGCTGTCTGTTATATTGTGAATCCAAACCATCAAAAACTATTTTAACATTATTTGAAAAATACATTTTAAAATGACTTTCTTCTGAAGAATACCAAAACCCTCTGAAGTCAAAATTAATATCCTGATTTAAAAAAGAATTTAACCTTCTGTATATAAAACCAGTTTCTGGGATCAATCCATTTAAACCACTCCAGTCTTCCGCTATATATGGTTTGGCGTTTCCATCGTAATCTACTGCACCAACCATATAGTATATTTTATCTTGAGGATAGATAGTACTATATGCTTCTGTAGAAATTTTAAATGTGGTGATTGCCAGCAAGATTAATGGCTCAAAATCGTCAGCTCTTCTAATGCTATTATCTGAAATTCTCCAAGTCGTTTTGTAATTTGTAAGTAAGTAACGTTTCCCAGGAATAAGAGTTCCTGATAACATAAATGATGTCAACTCCTGATAAGTAACTGAAATCAATTCTGAACCAGCAGTGATACTACCAGCTTGCTGTTCCATCCGATCACGCATTAGTTTCAGTAACTCACGTAATTTAACTCCTTGTGTTTTATTTAATGTAGGATTGTATGCATCTGGTGCTTTAACAATTTCATCTATGTAAGCATCTGTAATTGGTGGTATCTGTGCCATTAGTTTAATTTTAAAATTATATTAGACTGTTAATTCTTTATCAGATAGGTTAAAAAGACCTGAGGCATTTTGCACTTGTACTTTAAAACGATAATAAAGTTTATCGCCATCTTCATCTACAGTTAATAATGGCTCAGGCAGAACATATTCCATTTCTGTAGACGAGGTCGGTGGTTCAACGCTATACACTTTTTCCCAATTACCTCGATTATTTTGTTTGTATACATAGTAATTAGCCTTGTGAGCTGTAGCCGGCCAGCTTAATTTATTTTCAGCAGCGTGATAAGTTAGCTCAGGTGCTTCAGGATTTAGATAATCGGGCAATGTAATGGTTATTACATCACTACCTAATGACAATACATCTTCAGATTCTTCTTTTTCGTTGATGATGGTCCTGATACCAGCCAAGCGATAATAAATGGTTTCGCCAAGCGGAGCAACCATCATATCACTAAAATCATCGGTAATTTCATACCCTAAAACCTGGTCGACTAAGATATCTCGTTCTATATAGCCATCCATTGTTTGAAGTGTGAGGGTACTATCCATATCTTTCGAACGATAAATTCTGATTTTTGAAATACGGTCTTCAGGAGAGATTGGCGCAATGTTAAAAACAATACCAGCACCACTTTCGGCAGAAAACGAATCAAGATTAATGGCAAACCTGGTAACCAAAGGCGATGCCGAAGGTAAAGTCTGCAGAATGGTTACCGGCCCTGCAAAAGGACTTAATACACCCGGTTCTAATTTGTTGGTTACCTCTACACCGGCAAAGAAATACAACTTTCGCGAAGCACCACTTAAAAGGTAATCAGTGAAACGAATATAAGTTGTATTGGGCTGTGATGGTTTATTAAACTGCCTGATCATTGGGAAAGGATTAAAGGCGACATCTGTTGCATCAAGCATATTTCCATCCAAATCACGGATCACAGGCAACGCATTTTCGGTCTGAAGGCCCTGTTTAATAAAAGCAAGGATCGGGGTCTGCTCGGTTAAGGGCAATAATGTTTCCTGTATCGCGGCAAAATATTTTAGTTTCTTAAGTGCTAAACTATCATGTTCATCATCAACAAGTCCAACCTTATCAGGCTTAGGAAAACCATAAGGATTTGGTATTGCTGGGAACACCTTAAATAAATCTGGCGTGGTTGGGTCAAAAGTTAAATTAACCAGTTCCAAATACCTTTGATTATAATACAGGTCTTCTTCAAGATTTGAAAGTGTTTCTAAAATCTGAGTTACCGTGCCTGGTTTATACAAAGTCTCTAATACATCCTCATTGGTTGTTCTGTAGCACATAAAGCCAAATGGCGCACGTTTTATACCATTTACAGTTGGCGCAATTTTAACGTCAAAGGTAAACGAAGCTTTGCCTGTTGCATCGGGACGTACTTTTAAGCCAAATGTGCTAGGTGCTTCGAACTGTACAGGCTCTTCAATTTTACGGGCAAGTAGTATGGCAGGCACAGAAACATCCGATACACTGTTATTGCTTTCTGGTCGGTTATCTATTGATTGTAGGCCAAGTTGAGTACGCTTATCATTATCATTTCCAACGGGAAGGATATTGGTACTATTAAACGTATGATTAGATTTGGGTTCCGGGAAAAAGTAAACCCTATAACCTGGATGAAAGTTTACTGGAACGGTTAACGACGCAGGTATCGAAACTTTGATTGGATCTTCCTGATAACCTGGATCATAAACGTAAAGTTCTAAAGGATGCGTTTCTTCTATCCTGATTACCTCCAATAGTTTTGGTTCAGGATCAGCTTTTAACGTTGGGATTCTGATTAAACCTTTATACCATTCTACATGCGCCTGCCTTAACTGATCAGGCGAATTCTTACCTGGGTCATTGGCATCAAAAGGCAAGTTAATTTGAGGATGAGCATCTAAATTACCAGCATTATCGAAGGTTATTTTATAATAACCCAACAAACCTTCAGGATACGTACTTCCAAATAATGGAGTAACAGTTGCCTGATTATGAATGCCCCCTACCCAATAAATGGTTTCTTTGTTTTCTGAATCAAGAATGCGATCTATTTGGGGATTGTTTGCATCAGCAAAGCTTTTTAACTGGACAGTTTCCATAACCGGCTCCCAGTTTGCCGGATTACTTAAATTTTCTGCAACAGAAAACCTGCTTCCAATTTCGGGGAAAGTTGTAAATTTTTGAGTAGAGTAAGCGCCGGGTTCGTTTTCATCATCCACGACCTTACTTTCATTAATACTTTCAACTATAATCTCTATCCCAGAACTTCCATTTAAAATGGTTTCTACACGGTATTTACCCTTCGGCGTAGCCAATAAGCTATTGGTAAACCTGAAAAAATCATTTGGTGCAACAAACGGTGTCACTACTGTACCATCTATCTGTTTATAGCTGCCAATAATTAGTCTGATCAGCTTTTCTGAATCAGATTCATGGATAATATCTTTTATTTGCCCTGTTATGGTTAAGGGTAGCTCTGGATTGAAATAAGCTTTAACTTGAACTGCTTTGATTAATGTATTAAGTTGTCCGGCCGACTGATCGATCAATCTGGTGGCATCTAATATATCCAGCCAGTTAAAAGTTACACGGGTAAAACCAATGTCCTGTCCAGCAAAAATTTGTTTACGTCCGTCCAGCCAATCTTGTTCTGCAGTGGTAGTAAACAATAAAGGATCTTCTTTTTGAATATATTGCACCGCGACATCGCTTGGTGGTAATAAAGTATTTACCGCTTCGAACACGGTTACATCTGTATCTACCTCTTCACTTAATGGGGAGACCCTGGAGAACCAGTTTATACCATAAATGGCATAAAAATGTCTACCCGCTTGTTTTTCGAAATGCGTATATAAACTCAGCACATCATCTCTCAAAGGCTCGGCCTCTAATACCCCCTGTGGACTAACATTATCATAAGCATAATATTGATGTTCATCAGGGAAACTACCGCTGGTGATTTCAGGCTTTACATAGGCTGACTGATTTTCTGCACGGTACTCCAAGCCATAATAAAGCGGTTTAGGATGTTCAAAAATATTCAGGTTTTCTACAGCGTTCAAGTCTGAAAAGAAATCATACCCCACAAGTTCATCAGAAAAAGGCAACCTGCCCAGGTTAACCACGCGTGTATAATCTATCTTGGCATATCCATTTTCATCTATCGAATCATTTATACTTTCATTCTCTCCAAAAAACTGGTAAGCTACCGGCCTCATTTTAGGTTTTTCGGGCAGTAAATAGTCAGTTTTACTTACCGGCAAGCTGGTATAAACATAATTTTGTGTTCCCGAAGTTGTCAACTCTTTTTTATTAAGATAGCGCACCTGATATACAAATTCCCCTTCATTTTCGGGAGTATCAATATGGCCAAGTCCAAACATCCTTGCGAAATGGTAATCCATCGCCTGTAGGTTAATAATATCCAGATAACTGATTATGAAACCCTCGCCTTGTTGACCCTGATTTACATTATTAATCATTTCCTGCGCCCTCGGGTCGGTATCGCTTAATTGAAGGTAATGGGTTAATGCTGTTTTTACCGAAGAACTATCAGATCTTGCATTCGTCCATTTATCCTGATAGTTAGCTACTCTTACAGTAGTACCATCATTATAATGAGGCCAAAGGTGATCGATAGGATAGTTTGCATTCTCCAGTCGATTGAAGACTTCTGTATCATTTAAAGAAATTCCAAAACCATTTCCCACCTGCTCCCAATCGCTTGGCGGATTACTAATTATAAAATCGTGATAGGTTTCGAAGAAAAACCCCTTGAGAATGCCATTGAGCGATTTTCTCGTTAGAACTTTAATAATGTTATCAGCTTTAACCGTTTTACTAGAACTTTGAACTCCTTCCAGCACAAATGTACTACGTGCTTTCACTGTATTTTCAATATCTATATCACCGGCTATTTGTGATAAAGTTTCTACCTTAAATAGGGCCTTTTCTGTACCTGTTTTATTAAAGTCAAATCCAATTAAAAAACAGGTATTTCCTTCTATCTCAAAAATGATTGTTTCAGTATATAATTGTAAGAAACGGTAGAAGTTTAGTAAAGGATCAACCCTTTTAGCCAACTTCTTATATACATCAGCATTATCGAATGTAAGTTTTATTCGGCTGGTAATTTTCTGCCCATTTATGCTATAATTGATCGTATAAACCCATTGTTTATTACTGAAATTTATAATCGGGCGGGTCTGTTCTAAATCGAGATATATTCTTTGCGTATTTACATAAGGTGTACGATAAACGCGAACATAATCATCTTTACGGTTAAAACCCGACAACTGACCACTTGTGGCATTATAATAATCACCTTTGGGTAAATGGTTATCTCCCAATAAGTCTGTAAGACTCCATCTTAAATGATAACCTTCAGCAATACCATTGCTACCATCAGAACCAGCTACTTGTAAATAAATACCATTTGTATTGTTTAGATAAGTATCAGCATTTGACGGACAAGGATTTAACCCCAATTGCGCCAGTAGATCTTTAATCGCACTAATGGCGGCCAATAATGCTTCCAACGCTTGATTTAAAGCATAGCGGTCTTCTTCGCTAAAAGTATCTTCGCTATAATTGTTTATCTCCTCCAGCATATTTAAAATGCTCTTAAAAATAGCATTGTAACCCGTGCCACTGGTATCGAGGTAACCTACATAAAAATCATTGAATGTGAAATCTTCTCCATCAAAATCTCCATAAAAATAATCTCCACCAACAGGTGGATTGATAACCGCAGCGCCAACATTAAAATCTTTTTCAGAAAAATTCTTTTCACTAAAATCACCCCCGATATAAATGGTACTATCAGTACTGGTGACTACTTTTAATACCCTAATGGTTATTACATATAATTTTTTTAATACATCCTGCTCAAGAAGGCGCAATAACCGCAGCAATTCTGCATGGTTATTTAATCCTCCGCTTGCTTCTAAGGCATGTATTGCAAAAAGACAATCTGTTACACGGGCATAATCGGATGAATAAGCATTGAAGTTGTTCTCAGACGCCATTTTGAAAGTATTTTTATAAATTATTTATTCAATTTTTATTTAAACAGATTTTTAAAGCGTGATTGGGATGATTGGCCCATCATAATATTCAGAATCTGTTTCATAATCGCTACCGTTAAATATTTTACACCTAAAATATAACTGTGTATCGCCAACCGGCATATTTAGTTCTGCATTGCTGATAAACACCGCAGAGGTATCCTTTGCATGGATATAAATAAAGGTTTCTGGTGCCATCATGTCTTGCCCAGAAGGAGTAAGTGATAAACCAACGGTATTATTTAAAGATGCAACTGGTAGCTTTGGATTATTAAAAGGCTCAGGGTTCCTGACCAATATCCCCAATAAACGCTTGCTTAAATCAACGGGATCGGTATTGATTACCGGTTGAATCACTGTGCTTTCAATTGGTTCCAGATTTTGAATTGCCAAACCACCATAAACTAAACGATCGTACTTGGCTGCATACCTGATTACTTCAGCAGCATCATTTTCCGAATTATCATCAAGCAGGTCTTTGATTGCTCCATCAATTTCGGTCTGAGAGAAATTTACCTTCAGTGGATAAACCGCATATTTTTCCGATCCAGGCGTACTGTTCAACACATAACTTCCTACCTGCTCTGCAAAAGTGCTGAAACGGGATGTTTTAAAGTTAAAACGGTGAATTTCGGCCTTTTGCTCTGCCTCACCCAGCGGTTGGTATACTGCGGTAAATAAAGCGGTATATAAACGATTTGGTTCGAGGTTAGGAAAATGGTAAGTACCTTGTTTTTTACGCTTTTTAATGTTTATCGGATTTACGTTACAAGAATCTTCGAGTGCAGCCCGGTTCATGAGATACAGTACTTGCTGATCCGGAGGTAATTTCATGAAGTTCGCATCGGTAATTTCCTCATCAGGTAATTGCTCCCAGATTAATTCAGGGCTTAAAATTGCACCATAAGGATCCAATAGTTGCATCTGCAAAGTGCTTTTAACTGTTGGCAGACCTAAATAGCCGTCCCAATCAGAGAACATGGCATTGAGATAAGGCTTAACAAATAACAGGCTAACCTTCGGATCCTGGCAAAATACAGGTTTACTTAAATCGTAACGACTTTGCGCATCAGGGAAAGATCGTTCATAATCGATGTAATACTTTAAATCTGCCAGTTTAAATGTAGCCGATTTGTCTTGTGCGGCAAGCGCTTTATAGATGGCATTTTTATTTTGGAAGTGACCAATAGGTCCAACGGTTTTAAAGCCGTAAATGTGATTGTTCTGCACTGCAGCACTGGTATTACCTTCTACTACATCGCGGGTTTTAACCACAATGGCGTAAGTGGTATCAGGGCGCCAAACCGGCTGTATGGTTTTATTTAAGTTATTGCTTAATAACGCTGCTTCATCAATAAAACCGGTACGGGTAATGTTATTTTCTTCCAACCTACGCTGCAACACTTCTGTTAAATAGCTCAACTGGTTTAGGTTGGTTATTTTAATTACAGGGGCAACAAAATCCAGTTCAGAAAGGATTGCTTCACTTGCTCTCAGTATTTTATCGATAAAAATATCTATAGTTCCCGCACTTCTGTGTACAGAGATTAAGATCTGTTTATATTGTGTTTCGGTCAATTTACCTGTATCACAGTTTAATGTATATTTTTCTGAAGCAACAATGCCAGAATGACTAAGATCCTGATAAGCGGTAAACCATACTTTAAATGATGGAACAGGCTGTTCGGTACCGTAAACGGTATCGGCATTACCTGGGCTATCCTGGTACAAATGCAAGGCATAACCTTTTTTCTTACCTGTTATAGGATCTTGCGTAACCCTTGACAGAAGCGTGCTTACACCATGCTCGAAAGGATTAAAAACAGCAGTAACCTCAATAGCAAAATCCCCATCTTCTACCTTTAGTTCGGGTTCGAAAGGAATTAAAAGCGCATCACTATTGGCGCTATAAGCATAAGCCTGGTGTAACTGCCATTCATTACTACTGCTTTTTCCATAAAAACCATTGATCATTCCGGGGCTTCCCGCTACAAGAGCATTCTGGTTGCCTACTACAGGTACCCTGTTATCCATTGGCCATTGGCCCACTACACCTATCACATTATCATAATCTTTACTTAATACTTCTGCAGCATAAAAGGCCATGTTATAAAGGGTTGCAAAAATCAGGGATTTATCAGTATCGAACTCATGCCCGTTAGGGAAAGCAGTAGCAGAAATATAAGTAGCTGGTAAAGTAAAATAACCACCCAGTACAATATCACCTTCAAAATTTAATGGATACTTGTTTTCAAAATGGATGAGCACTTCGTTAATGGGCTGGTTTAAATCATTATAATTTAAACTGGTATTGCTTTCTGTATCATTAAGGTACTGCGTTAATACCTGTATGTTATGTTTTACCGTTTTTGGCACCAGTATATTACCAAAATTAAACCTTCGATACTTAAGCTGGCTTACATCATAACCTATCCTGTACTGATGCTGTATATAATCCACGCGTAGTGGGTTCGCATTGACTCCGAAATCGAGCGAAATGCTAGTCACAGCCTCCGGTAAAATTATACTTAAAGAACCGCCACTTTGGGCTATCTGCAATATGGCATTACCAAAGTTTGCATCGTTCTGCACACTTCCTTCAATATCAGTAAACTTAAAGGCTACATTTTTAATATAAAAGGTTTCGGCTGGGCTGTATAATTTGTCTAAAGGTTGACCGATCCAGTTTACGATATTTTGTTTTGATATATTTTCGTAACAAAAAAGGTCTTTCCGCTGAAAATTCAAGGCATCAAGATCTGTTGCCGAATTGCTCATGCCATTGCTATAGCTAAACATATTCTGAGATAGTATCCTGATTTTATTGTAACGGTTGGGTTCGTTAAACTGCCAATAGGCATTGTTCAGCTTACTAAGATCAATGGCTCCTGCACCTGTATTTTCGGCACGAATAACAGTAACGGCTTCGTAAATATGATAAGGTTGCCAGCTTCCGTTTTCATTCCAGGCATAAATATCCAAACCAACCAACTGCAGTTCATGACGCACCTGATCACTAATGCCCTTTTGCGGCGGCAGCATTTCTACATATCCATCTGGCAATTGATTACCTGCACCACCAATAAGCGTTGACCCTGGTTTTACCGGTTTTAATAAATCAATATCAATAAAACTATCTAAAGGTATGGTTACCTGAGCTAAGGCCGTTTCATCATTAAAATTATGTTTCCAACCATTAGCACCCGGTGCCGGAATATTTACATTACCACCTGTAATTTCGTAATTAACATAGTTAATTGGGAAAGTTTCACTGGAGAGCATATTGGTTGCCGCAGCAGGCATGTATCCTGTTGCGGGATCAGGCAAACTTAATATCGGTATTGGTGCTAACAAAGGACCTTTATTGTTATTAAACTGCCAGCGTAGCGTTATTTTGATACGCCCTAGTTTTCTTACTGGCCATGGCAAACCTAAATCAAGCGCTAATGAGCCATAGATGATGAATGGATTTGGTGCCTCAAAGCCTAAGGTTACGGTAATCGAAATATTAAATTTAAACTTTAGTATCTGTATATAAGCATAACCACCCATTCTGATGTAACCACCAATCTGTATGGGTTTAAAGCTAATAGATCCTGCCAGGTCAACAAAGGCGCCGAAACCGATTTTCAGAACCTTTAGATCAAGCTTATAATCAAACCTTGCCCCCGCCCCGGCTTTAATACCACGTGAAGAGATCATCAGGTAAGCATAACCCTGGAAGAGGGTAAGAATCCTGGCTCTGATCCTTTCGCTTTCTGGTTGATCTTTACCTACATTAATATACCAACCCGATGCATTGTTGAAAAAAAAAGCTAACTGTAGTTTACCTGTCAGGCTAAATATGGCCCCATCAAAAGATCCACCCTCGGGTAAGCGAAAATTTACGCCTAAACTGGCCATGAAAGTATCATTTTCAATTACAATCATGGCACTAAATGGCGGATCCACATCCTTATTTAAACCGATTCTCGATCGTAACACACCTGCCTGTCCTTCTAAAATGAACAGGTTAGGTAAACCCAGGTATAAAAAAAGCTTGGTTGAAAAAGAAAAACCTTTATCAAATGATGTGGCAATAGAAACCCCTGCCCCTACAGAATAACCTGGTTTGTTGGCAAATTTATCAAGTTCTATACCCTCTCTTTGGGTAATCTTACTTTTTGCCTTATAATATTCCCACCAACTGGCCGAGTCATCTAATGGAGGAGTTGTGGCTGATTTGGAAGCCATGTAATGCCTGCCGAAGATGCCCCTAAAACCATATATACCCAAACCGGTTGCACCAAGCGGAATCGGCCCAGGTAGTTCCATTCCAATATCCACAATAAAGGATGGTACACTCGGTTTTAAGCGCATGGCGGCCGAACCGCTTAAACGAAGTTTCGGCATAGAGAAACTAACCGAACCTGTATATTCCGATCCGGCATTCGACCCAACAATGTTAGGGTCGGGATTGCTCATGCTTAAATACCCGTTAAGTATAAAAGCAGCCTTATCTTTATCCACATTTCCCGGAATGGTTAAATCAATACCAATTCCATCTATACTGGTAAAACTATCAAAAGGTTTATCAGTATCGTTGCTATCAATCGTGAAGTAGTATTTTATGCCATTACCAGTCGCATTTATACCGGCATTACCAGCATTAATCATCCCATCAAAACCAAAGAAACGGTATTTCCGTTCTATACCATTCAACTGTTTGGTATAGGCGCCAAATGCAATCTGGCTAACCTCAAGGTTAACCGGACCTACTTTGAGTTTAAAGGCTTTTTTGATTACAAAACTACCGCCTTCAAATTCAATATCACCATTATCCCATATCCTCAATTTTTCGATTTCAATATCTTTTGGCAAGACCTCACCCAGTCCGGGTATATTGGCTATAAAATCTAAGGTTCCGGCAATCTGGATATAGAAACCCCGGGCTTCTTTGCCCAGGTTAAAAGTTCTGATATTTAAAACAAATACATTTGGCAGCGTAATGGGCAATAAGCCTTGCTGCGGTTTGGCTGTAAGTTCAAAATCACCATTATCCCGGATGTGTACACGAATATCGATTATAGCCTGCTGCCCGGTAGTGTCCCTAAAACCAGGGATGGTAAGTTTACCTGCAATATCCGACTCCACAATGGCACCTTGCCTAAAGCTGAGCATAAACGTATCAAGTTCGGCAGTGAAAGAACCAAAATCACGGTATAAAAAACCGTTTGATTCTAATGTAACTTTACCGGAAACACCTCCTGTGCCAATCAATAAATCTTCACCTTTTAAGGCAATACTGGTTTTACCAGCCGTTTCTTTACCAAAATGATTAAAACCTATTGTAGCTTCTTGTACATAAACACCTACAAAATCCGTAGAATAGCCTCCTGCATCTGCTTCTGGAATATTTGTAGTCCTACTAATATCAAATTTTGCTCTTGTAAAGCCTATAAATAATCCTGTATTACCTATTTGTGCTGTTGGATGTGATAATGGAAAACTTAAAGACATTGTATCACTAAATCCAAAGCCCCCTTTCGTATTAAAAACAAATTCTCCAGCATCAAAAATAAGCGTGGTTTTAATTGTTTCATCTAGCTCAATTTCTCCATTCGCTTTTATTGGAACTAAAACGGATCTAGGAATTTCTAAGCCAGCTGATAGATGTAAACTTGCTGACATTTGAGGTACAAATAAATCTTTAATACTCCCAATAATATCATTACCAAATTGGGATGAAAACAATTTATTTATTTTTTCTATAGCATCGTTAATATCATCAGCATTATTTACGTATTCTTTAAATACAATAGTATATAAGGAAGTATCTGAAAATTGATTGAATGCTAGAATTGTTTCATCAAGAGCGATTGATTGATTTATATTTATTGGGTAAGGGATATTTAAATCAGGATATTTACTATTAACATTTAATACAAACTGACTTAGTGCATCTGAATATTCAACTGGTGAATCTAACAATGACAACAAAAGTTCTTCATCCGAAATATTAGCAATTTCTAAGATGGTTTTATAAAAAGCATCTGCACTCCAAGAGAAATTGCGAATTTTAAAATTTTTAAAGTACTTTTTAATTCCCCAACTCCAGGTAAAAGAAATTGGAATAACGCTATAATTAATATTTGTATTATCTAAATCAGGATTTAAAATTAGCACTAAACCTGTACCTGGAATCTCAAATCTTAGTAATCTTGAATAACTAACAATATCTAAACTGTAGCTTGTTGTCACTCCATCCGACGATCTTTCAACAATTAAATCTTTAAAATGAATATCATCTAATATTGCATCTAATCCATCAGAAATAAAACTTAATTCTTCAGGAATATTTTCGGTTGACAGAATACTTGAAAGTGTCGGATAAAATTGATTTGCCATTATAAATTTGATATTTACTTATAGAGATTTGAACCATTAAACATGATATAATCGCCAATGAATACTATTCCAATATTATCTTTAAATTGTCTTAGGATTTTGTTCTTTACCTTTCCTGTAATCTTATCAATTATGAGAAGGTATTGTTCACTTTTGTCAACAGCAATAACATAATTATTATGAGAACGCATTATTTTAGCGTATCTTAAAGCCCACTTTATTTTAAAATCGTGATTTAAATATACCGCGCTACTATCTATCATTCCCATATATCCCTCATCACCATCGGTTTCAAGATGATTGATTTTACTATCGCTAAATAAAACTTTTCCTGTTTTTGAATCTATTATTCGTTTAGTATTGTCGATAAACCGATCTCTGCTTTTTGAAACTGAGATTCCATAATATGTATCATGGTAATCTTCTCTCATTTTTGTATTAGAAGGAATTGTATTGTCTTTTGATGCAACTTTCATATTAGTTTTTCTCTTATCAATCTCCCAAACTAATGATATTTTATCTAAATCAACACAACCCAGATATACACCTCCATAAAAAACAAAAGTATTATCGCGTCTAAATCCTACAGAACCATGACGATAATGCCAAAGTATTTTTTGCGTTTTAATATCTAATACATATATCCCTCTCATGCTGCAAACAACAACCTTATTTTTATAAAGCGTTACCGTATTAACATAGAGGATATCCGTATTTTCGAAGTATCTTTTAGTAGTACCATCTGTACAAACACTGTTCATTACGTTTGGCCCACCAAAATATAAACAACCCTCTTTAAGTTCATTAATATACGATGGGCTTATATAACCCAAATTCGATTTGAATATTTTCTTATATTGAAGGTTTTTAAGGCTCTGTAAAAAATAGTAATCTTTGTCATTTTCTCCATAACTATGCCATTTATACCCCACGATGGTATCATTAATAATACTAGTAAAAGGAGTTCTGTAAAGCGTATCAGAATTGACAAACTTTATGTTTAATGCTTTTACCATTTCCTTTTCAAAATTTGGATTTAGTACCCTAGGGCTCTCAGAACAAGCAGCAATTAACACGACTAAAAATGCACACAACCGCATTATATGTTTTTTTGTTTTCATTTCAATTAATCAGTAAAAATTTCCATTATTTTCTTATTAATTGAATGATAAATAGCAAAAAGTATTGATTCTTTGGTATGGGCAACACCAGCATTCTTACTATATTTAACATATTCTTTTGATCCTTTTAACAAAGCAGCTCTGAAATGCAGGGTAACATTTTTTTTAGGAACTGGTGGAGTTAGATTTTCCTTAGGTACTAACATATTTAAATCATTACTACCCTCTTCATTTATCATCTTAAGCGGGTCGGTATCAAACATAAAATATTTGTTTACATGTAACATAGCCAGGGGAACCTGTATTCTTGAGTCTTGCCCAAAGTTGTGATCCAAGTCCGCCAAATCTGAATAGTAGTAGTCCCGGTAAACAGGTATAAAAATTCCGGTGATATCTAATTTTTTTAAAAAATTACTTAAGGAAAATCCCGTCTCCATACTGAACGTCTGATCATTATAAACACGGGACATTTCTCTGAGAGCACGAGGGCCACGTTCTTCAATATTATAAGTATTTAAATACGCAGGATAGGCAACAGCCCCTTGCTCATGAACAATAAAATCTCTATCGAATATATATGCAAAAATTCCGGTCCTAGGACTATTTTTATATGTGCCGAATAACAGATCATGAAATTTTTTAATAGCGTAGTTGGCTATATAGGCATTTAGCATTTTTAAAAGTGCTATAACCTCATCCGCGGATAGACAATCTGCAGGAGTTCGTTCATCTTCATAGGCTTCCCATAAATCTTCAACGAGATAATATGCACCATTTAACCATCTGGTCTCATGCTTTCTTTTCACTATAAAAAAATGTACCTGCTTATAATAGTCCATGATTTGTCCAAATGGCTGCAAATAATTCTCATTTTTGTGATACGTAATAAAGTATACAGCATTCCTCCATCCAAGCCAGGCATTTTCTCTTTCAGATTTTAACCAATAACCATCTTGCCCATACCAATCATTTTTCGGTCGAGGTGTTTCACCAATCGATAACAAATATGTTTTATAAGCGGCATATGTATCAAATTCACGGCCACCTTTTGGTTTTCCGATAGGTTTCTTCTTAATCTGCTTTAAATTAGTGGTAGCAGCAATACTACTAAACAATGCCATAGGTTACTAAATTTATATTTACGGGTAAAACATTGACTATTAAATTACCACTTACTAATTGATACCCTTTTAATTTTAAATTCAAAGAAGTATAAATTTTATTATCATCATCTTCTAAATGCGTTTTATCAACAGAAATATAAACAGGATATTTTTGCAAAAAATTATTACTTGAAAAAGCAATAATAGATTCCCATTGGTCTTTGGATATGTTAATGCCTATTATTCTCCTTAAATCCGGCACACTAAATCGTCCTTCTACATCTGCTATTGATGTACTAAATTGCAGGATATCCAAATCCGTACCCCAAACTTTTAAACTGCTCTTGACTAAATGAGAAGTAAGTGGAATGGCATCAATTTCTTGTAAAACATTAATTTTATTGAAAGAATTAAATTTGCTTGCAATGCTTAATGGTGTTTTCTTAAATTCTTGCGTTTTAATAGTGGTCGGATTAGCAAAAAGAGTAATATTATCTAAATCATAGCTCATCAAAAGACTAAATGCTGCAATAAAATTATGGGACTCAAAAACATCCAAGCATAACTCTGTATCATATACCTTCGTTTTAAGTTTGGAATTTAGATAATCAAAATTTAAGGCCAAAGGAAATAATGCATCTAAATAATCTGTTTTCCTTATTTGGCAAGGTAATGCATCGGGCAGGACCTCCTCTGTGAACCGTCTTCCATATTTTAATAAAACATAGTTACTGATTAAATTTCCATTAAGAATAGGAATACCGACATTAAATTCATTAGTATAATTATCATTGCTATCGAGAGATTTAAATTTAGAATCATTATGATATTCTTCAGGAAATTTTTCAGTTGAAATAAACGCTCTTTCAAAATAAATTAAGGGTTCTAAGTTATCTGCTACAGGTAATTTTATGGACATACCTATATAATTTTGTGAATTGCTACCATTATTTTCAAATACAAAAATCGGCCAATTGTTTCTATAATAATCAAAAACACTTACCAAAGTGCTATTAACCCCTATCTTAATATTTGTTGTATTATCTGTTGCAGATACACCGTAATTTTTCATATAATTAAGTGAAAAATTAAATTCATTTCTAATATCAACATAACATTTGTGTTTATTGTGATATTTAGAGATGACATTAGCGTATAGGTCCTCTCTTTGAAAACTCATAGTAGATGCGCCATTGATTACAAATAGTTTCTGAAAATAAAAGGCTGAAAAAAATGCACATGGGTCAATGAAATTAAGAATGAGTTCCTTGTCGTGCCAATGCTCAAAAAAATCATTTTGTGTTGCGTTAGCCGATAAAATTTTTGCCCGAACCCAAGACTCATTATTTCTTAGCAACCCCAAATCGGGTTTGTAGAAAGGGGTTTCTAAAATAATTTCAAAACCGATATTGTCTTTATCAAGTAAACCTATATTATTTCCACCTTTTACATTCCAAAACTGCACATTTTGAAAGTTAGAGAGGAATACGTCTTCAATTGGAACATCATCCCCCAAACCATTTGTTTCTACGGCTAAACCTAATATGCTTTTACTCGGACTACCGCTTGTATTTACCTTACTGTAAGAAGTCCATATTAAATTTGTCAAATCGTTTGTCTCTTTCGCTGCTACATTTATACTATCAGGGCTGATCAAACTTTCTTTTTTTACCCCTTTATAAATAAAATACTTAATCTTCGGAAAATTAAACTGCTGAATCTCAAACGGCTTAAATAAAATATTCAATAAGTTGGAATTGTATTTTTGTTCTTGAATAAAAATTTGCCCATCACAAACAGCAATTGCCTTAATATCACTTGTTGCGGTATGCCCGCTTGTGACTAAGTATTGTTCATAGTTGATATCATCTATGGTTATATTAATATCTGGACCAAAAGCTTTCTCGTTCTGAACATTCAGTTTATCTGATTCGGTGAAAAAGAAATATGACATACGATATACGTTTATTTTTATATTAAAACAGTAATTGTTTCTTACTGAATCAGCTGAAAGCAATAACTAAAAATACAGCGAATACTGCCCAAAAGAAAGTGCCCAAAGCATCGTTTAAGTATTCGCAAGCAACCGTTAAGTATTGGCATATTTTGAGCCATTATTTAGAGTTTAGTCAGAAGTTGAGAGTCGGAAGTCCTTAGTCTGAAGTCCGAAGCAAATGAATCAAGTTATACGAATTAAGAATGATCCAGAAAATAGTCAGAAGTGCTAAGCTCTTTCTTGAACTGCCCGACACGAGACACCTTTTATATGCATGTCTTCCAATTTATCAATACCCCATATTCATCATTGATCGCACAATGAACTTAGGGCAATTAAAATCCTAATGGCCGAAATATATCGTGATATAGCATAGCGGAAGACAACCTTGGTCTGGCTATTTTCCGCTATCTACATATTCTTTTAACTCTATACTTATCTTTTGCCTTGCCACTTTAAATACTGCTTTAGTGCAGCAAAAAACTCATTTTTTTCAGCACTTACTAGATCACAAGGGGTTGCAGTTCTTCCACCACGATACCTGTGATCGCCAGTCTATAGGATGGCACCATACTTTCAAAAATCAAGTTGATGTCATTATCCAGGGTACTGACAGCTACCTGACCAGTATCAAAACCAGAACCATTATATTCCTGGGCAGTAGGCTTTAGATTGGTGAATGTCCCGCTGTTCGCTTTGACCCCCCTTAACAGTCCCAATTTAAAATTGCCAGTGCCTTTGGCTACCGGCCAGGTGATCGTTTTCGCTCCATTAACCGTCTCTGCTTTCACACTTCCCGAAACCCCTTCTTCCCATTCAATAGGGCTTGCGCAAATCCAGATATTATATTCTTTGGATGTATCAAGGCCCGAAATGTTAAATGCATTTTTGGGCAGCCAATCAACCATAAAGGCTCCGCTTTTTCTTGTCTCAGAAGGAAACAGGTTCAAAAACTTAGATGGAGCACTTGTATGTAAATACCCTGGTCTGTATAAATCATTTGTCCATTCATTCAATTGCACAGGCCAATCTGAGGCAGGCAGCAAGAACCTCCAGCCAGATGCCGCACCTGTTATGGTTTTCAGGTTTCCCTGGAACTGCTCCTGTATTTCTGGTTCCGTTTTCAAAGGAATAACGATGTCGTTCCAATGTTCTCCACTATGTGTGGTTTCTCCTGCTAAATCTCCAGTACCACCATGTACAAAATTCATCCGCACACGCTTTGTAAGCAATGTATCACTATCCGTATTATTGGTAATACCAGCGGTGGCAGTAGCCATGGGATCATCACTATCCTGATCAAGAATATTTCCCAAACCGCTATCATAAGTAATGTTGATCACTTTGTTTTTATCAAGGTAACCACTCAGCGTAATGGCCAAAGTCATCGCACTGGTATCATAGAGCCCAACATCCTGTACAGGCTGCGGATAGATCACGCCATCCTGGGTGATAATAAATGCGGATTCGTTCCCTGCTACATTTCTGACTGGTCTACTGGTCTTGATGTAGATGATATCGCCTACAAAGTTAGACTTGCCAGAAGTGATCTCAGGACTGCCCTCTCCGGCTGATTCAGTAGTGGTAATCACCGCAATTGATAATGCTGAATATTGGTTTACGCCCCTTGCGGAAACTATCTTATAAAAATATTCTGTGTTGGGTAATAAGTTGGTATCAGTAAATGTACGCACCGAACTGGAAATATCATCCAGTTTTGAAAATGCACCGGTAAGCGACCTGCCTCGGAAGATAACGAAACGGTCTATTTCCCCTTCTTTTTCAACAGAATACGCCCAATTAAGAGTGATGGTGGTTGAGGATTTTGCTGATTCTGTGAAATCTGCAGGAGTCTGTAAAACCGTCAACGTAGAAGCACCATAGGTCACCGTCATATCACTTTCCTTCTCGCCATCCTGAACTTGAATCCTAAAAAAATAATTGGTATTTTCATTTAAGTCAGAGGCCGTAAATTCTGCATTTGTAATTACGGAATTATTAATCAGTGTAAATCCGCTATCGGCAATGGTGCTCATAAACACCTTCGTTTTGTGCGTACTTCCTGTATTGTAATCCGTCCAGGTTAGCTTAATCGCAGTAGCGCTAATGGATTGAATTCTAATATCATCCAATGGCTTTAATCTTTCGGTACCTGTATTTTCAGTTTTTACCATCACCGGGCATTCACCCACCATTACGTCTATGTATCGTTTGCCATCAACTGATTTGGTGAGTACGTTTTTAAGGGCTCCTTTTTTATCCTGGCGGATGTCAGCACCCTCAATAACAACAACTTCTACAGAGGTTTCGCTGTTCGCTACAAATATCCTTATCTGAGTTTTAAATCCTCTTGGTACATCACCATTAGGAACCGGAGAATCCTGTGCATCACTTAACCAGACCAAAAGTGCCTTTTCACCGTTCTCCTTTTCCATTGCGAAAGCATGAACGGTGGGATCAACGTGATCGATGATATTTTCTAATGTCCAATTGGTGAGTCCTTCTTTTATTCGATGCTTTAAATAGTAACCGTCAATTTCTGCCCTGAAAGCGGTCATGTACCAACCACTTACCAGTAGATGCCGGTTCCAGTCATCAGCTCCCGTATCTCCGTCAGTGTACCCACAAGTAAGGAACGCCGCTTTATTTTCAATGGTAGGGCTTTGGTCTTCCAGTCTTACGCCATTATGGTTAGAATACCAAAAAACATTGATTACATCTGCGCCGAGGTACATATTAAGGATTACAGTCCTGATCAGCCAGCAAGCTTTATAAAATGATCTTTCAACCTGTGATCCATAATTTGGGGCCAGAAAACTACCATAATGCTCGGAGTAACCAATCTCCGTTAGCCATATTTCTTTATTCGGCATAAAGGTATTCCTGAAATGCGGAACTTCTCTCATATAGGAATGAGCTCCGCTTTCTGGTAATCTTTCAGGCCGTACTGCCCAACCCATATTAGAAGCAAAAGCTTCTGGCTCATCCCTCCATGACGAATAATGATGATAACTTAAAATATCTAAAGGGTAATCTCCAATGCCTCTGTTTTTATCCCACCATTTCATCATTCGCCATAAGTATGCCGTTTCCGGTGCTACTGTGGCGGCATTTAATACCTGCATGGTTGGATCTGCATCCTTAATGCCAAAACCTGCACCCATAATGCCTTTATGCCCGTCGTACATGGCAGAATGGTAGGCAGCTGCTTCCTCTGAGTTTAAGAACCGCTTTTTAGCCCATACCGAATCTCTTTCGTTACCAACCTCGATATATTTGACCAAACCAAGTCCTACCGACTGCTCCTCCTGTGGATCAATCTGTACATACTGTGGATCTACACCTGGATTAGCACCATACTTGGCCGCCAGGTTAAAAAAGAACCTGGAAAACGACTTATAACTATTTGGATTAGTAGAGAGTAGTAAGTTCTCCCGGTCGGTTATCCAGGGGTCCATCGGGCGTGCTTCCTCTGCCTCTTCAATCGTTGGGATATAGGTTCGCGCAGTAGTAAAGCCAGACGTATTGTTGATACAAAGCAAATTGTCTACTCCTGCATTTTTGAAAGTATTAAACCGTTGTACCGGATCCCAAAATAACGAACTCCGGAACTTCATGACCAGGTCGTTTTCACTCCACCCGCTTTTTAGGTCATCAGCACGCTCTTGCCAATCCGGACTTTTGATAAACCAGTTCGCGGGATTGTACCACCTGGTGATAGACGAAAGACCAGCCATCAAATCGACATTATTCTCACCCAGAAAGCCGTTGACACCCAACCTTTTATTGATGGTTCTTTCCGCAGTCTCTCTTCGGTGCTTTAACCCCTGTACTACATGAGCAGCTGTTCTGTAGCCATAAACGGCAAATGCACCCAGATGGTAACTACCTATGGAAAGGTGCATGTATTTTGCATGCTTTGCCAGGTTGGTATTTACCGATAATTGTGTCCAACCCTGTACCCCATAACTCGCGTCAATGGCAGCTATCGTAGTCCAGGTTGTTCCATCATCAGAAATCCTAAACTCCATCCTTCGCATATCGATAGAAGTCTTATAACCCCGGGCACTCACCTCATCGCTGTTTACGTATATCCAGATGTTGGTTATATCCCAGGTACCATCAAGGTCGAAAATGATCCAGGGGTTGTCAAAATTATACCAGCCTTTATTATAAGGATTACCCCAACCGGCAGTGAGGTAATTGTACTTTTCAGGATAATAACTTGGGGGGCTATCCCCTGTACCGTTGGCCCACATCGTAACATACTGATAATCTACAGGCTTACCGTCTGGTGCACCTTCATGATTGGCTATGCCATCTTGCGTTGCCAGGCCCCTTCCATCTAAGGGATAGGCATTTTCATCCTTTTCATATCCAGGTTTCTCCCGGTAGGGCATGGTATAGTAAACGAATGTCTTATCCATTCTGGGAGACATCGGGATGATTGACGGTACATTGGTGTTTAACCTGGTATCATATGGTGTAAAGAAATATTGGATGTTGCTGAGGTTACTGTTTAACTTTTTGCCAGCTACCAAGTTGGTCGCGATCAAATTAATAAAATACCTGCGGCCTGGAATGAGATTTCGAATAATAAAAATTTCCTCGCCACCATTGAATGCCGGTTTTATGGAAAGAATCTGCTTAGGCATGGCCAATAGGTCTGCAACAGTCGTATTTACAGTGATCATAGCCTCCGAACAGACCAAAGTGTACATACTCACTTTCATCTGCGGACGATTGCTGTCTGCTACGGGTGCCGTCCACTTGATTTTTACATCATTAGTATTCACATACTCTACCCGAAGGTCATTAATCGCTATTGGTGGCATGTAAGGAATGGCAGGATTTAAAACTTTGCTGGTCCAGTATACCTTTTCATCATCAATCCGATAAGTCAGTTCGGTAGTCACATTGGGAGTAAGATCTACAGTAACCTCACCAACGTTATTGTCGGCTAAAGTCACCACATGCCCCCCTACCTGGTCTTGCTTTAAAAGTATAGTGCCAGACTTGCCTGCTATCTTTTCCTTCACATCAAGAATGATGTCTCTTTTTAATATCGTCTTTTTCATTATGGCAGATCTAAAATTCCGTTAATGGGTTCAACATATTCAAAACCTTCTGCTTTAATATGATCTCTTAGCCTTTTGATCAACTCACGAAGTCTGATACCCTGTGTGGTATTAAGCAATTGGTTATAAGGCCCTTTAGATTTAATGACTTCATCGATATACGCATCATCAATGGGTTGCAATTGTGGCATGTAGTTAATTTAATAGGGTGAATACAAATTATTTTGATATTTCGGAATGTTGGGCAGGAAACGGTCTAATTTCTAGTTGAATGTTGCCATTAGCAAAAGTCCTCTGGTTTCAGCAATGTGTTTTTAAATCCAAAACTCCATCATTCTTTATGTAAAAGCACTTTATTCGATTATGCAGTTATTTTCTTCAAAACATAAAGATTCTGCTAAGTTATCTCTTATAATTACTTCCAATCGAGCTGGATAAAATTTCCGGTTTACAACTTGATTGGCTGTCATATAATAAGTTTTGCTAATAATTATTTCTGCTCAGGTACTTAATAGTATGCCATTGTAGTTTTAGCCGATCAATGACGAGGGAATTAAAACACTTGCAAAAGCAATACCTAAAAATACTGTGAATACTACCTAAAAGGAAGTCAGCAAAGCATCATTTAAGTATTCGCAACCAACCGTTAAGTATTGGCATATTTTGATTCATTATTTTGGTGAAAAGTTGAAATTGGAGAGTTGAACCTTTAGCGTTTGTTGATATTCGCTGAATAATTGATTATTTCAAAGTCCTTAGTCCTAAGTATGGAGTCAATAATCAAATGGCAAACAATGTAGAATAGCAACTCAACAGATATAACTTAAACTGTTTGGTGAGACACCAATCTGTATGACTAGGCTAGAATAATCGCCTATATCTTCTCCGTGTTTTTCTTTTACCCTGCGCTTTCTTTGTGATCTCGGTGGTAAATGACGGGCGATGGGAAGGGTTAGTATCGATTAACCAACAACCAATGAACCAGTGAACAAATGAACCAACCCTACCTATTCGTGCCAATACCAAACAACACCGTTAATGCGGCTACAAGATTACCATTTTTAGTTACGGTTCCATCAAAATTGCGGCCGAAAGAGAAGATGATTTTTTGATTATCTGATAAGGCATAATCTGCGTTGGCAACTATTCTCCAGGATGGCTTTACAGTAGCCGATGATAAAATGCGCCGGTAAATGGCCTCTGCGCCTCCTCCAAATTTCCCATTGGTATAAATATAACGAAGGCCGGTATCAAAAGTGGAAATATTACCAATATCGTTTTTAATGTTATCCAAGACAAATACTTCGTCAGGGTTATACAGGTAGCGTGCCAAACCTAATACAGAACTGCCATTAGCCCAATTGTAACCAAAGGTTGTCCATACGCCTGAATTAAATACTTTAGAATTATCGAAACGTTTCTCCCTAAACTCGGCACTTAATCCGCCTGCAATATCAATGGAAAGCCCTTCGCGATTGCCTGTAAAGGTTTTGGCTTCTTCTTGAAGATTAGCTTCTAATTTAGATTTTTTAGCCATTTCTACCTGTATTTCCTTTTTAAAGCCTGTGTTCAACTCGCTTTTTTCCATTTCATTTTTGGCAAATTCACTATTGGAATCTTCCATCATGGTATATAATTGCAATTTCTTTTCTTCTTCTGTTAAATTGGACAAGTGTGATATAGAATCCCGGAGGTAATTGTTCCTGGTATCCAAATAATCATACCTCGCCGATTTTCTTTTTTCTTCAAGCTCAGTTTTATAAATCTTCAGCAATGCACGCTGTTTCTCATATATTGAAGTTAATTTTTGCTTAGTTTCGGTATTGTATTGCGGCCTGATGATGGAAAATTTTAAACCCAGTGCGCCATAAGTGTTCGTTGGCTTAAAGTTATTAAATGCCGAATCGGGATTGCGTAAGGCCAACGATACCACAAAACTTTGCCTAAAATAGTCTTTGAACCTGGTCGATTGTAAACCGTTTTTGCCCGTGGTGCTAAAATCTGCCCCTTTGTTCCGGAACAGGTAAAAGGGGGCGATATCGATCGCATAACTGGAGGGGAGTTTGGTATAGGATGAACTGGCGGATTGTAGCGAGAGCATGAAATCGCTTACATCGGTTGGTTTTTCGATATCTGATACGGCGAAGCCCAATAACGCAGATGCTGGCGAACTGGGTGCCCTAAGTAAATCGAGTTTAACTTCTTTTTGAGCTTCTTCCTGTGCAAAAGTTATTACACTGGATAATAGGAGAGCAATTAATAAGATATATTTCATAATCCTTAAAATTGATAAAAAGTGATTTCTGCGGTATAAACGGTTGAGGCACCAGGCTGTACTTCTTCTTCCATTTTATAACCCTTAGTTACAAAGCCTCCTTCTAACAGTACATATAAATCGGTGTGGTTATGGTTTGGGGATGTATCGGTAACCACGGTAATGATATTCAGTTTTTTAAGGTGTAGGTTATCATTCTTACCGATTAACTTTTGGTGTAAATCTCCCTGGTGATCTTTCAAAATCAGTTCTTCGTTCAGCGTAATCAAACTGGTGCCGGTTTGATCAATCCCGCCAATAATCAGGCTTAATTTAATGTCTTCCGAACTTCTGTTCAGGATGTACGTTTTAACAATATCAGTACTCATGTTTTAAGGGCTTATTTAGATTTTGGTGATCTGTATACTTTAGATGCATGCAAATTAATAAATGAAAGTTACGCTATTATTAAGGTTAATGAAATCCCCGTTACTGTTGATTTTTACATTGATCCTATATTTTAATAACCGAACAGATGGTTCTGCTGAACTGTAAAAGTACCGTCTTGCTGAACCACAAAAGTGCCGTCCTGCTGAACTTGATTCAGCATCTTTAATTACGATTAAGTTCCTGAATCAAGTTCAGGATGACGAGTTTTCGTTCAGGGTGACGGGGTGACCATAGCGTTCGTATGAGTAAATCACTATTGAAAAATTATCCTGCTGAACCGCAAAAGTGCCGTCCTGCTGAACTTGTTTCAGCATCTGGTTCGTAAATAGGCCCTGAAATGAATCCGATAGCTATCGGATCAGGGTGACGAGTTTTCGTTAAGGGAGACGGGGCGTTTATGAATTCCTCAAAAAGTCGTCCTGCTAAACTATAAAAGTGCCGTCCTGCTGAACTTGATTCAGCATCCATTTCGTAAATAGGCCCTGAAATAAATCAAATAGCTATCGGATCAGGGTGACGTGGCGTTTATGAATTCTTCGAAAAATCGTCCAGCTAAACTATAAAAGTGCCGTCCTGCTGAACTTGATTCAGCATCCATTTCGTAAATAGGCCCTGAAATAAATCCGATAGCTATCGGATCAGGGTGACGAGTTTTCGTTAAGGGTGACGGGGTGGCTATAGCATTCTTCTAAAAATCGTCCTGCTGAACCACAAAAGTGCCGTCCTGCGGAACTTGATTCAGCATCTGGTTCGTAAATAGACCCTGAAATAAATTCAGGATGACGAGTTTTCGTTCAGGGTGACGGGGTGGATATTGCGTTCGTATGAGTAAATCGCTATCGAAAAATCGTCTTGCTGAACTTGATTCAGCATCTTCTTAAACAGTCATTTTTAAGCCTCTAAAGATAAAAAAAGGTTATCCCAGTTCTGGTTTTGAGTTTGAATCAAGTTTATTTTCCATTCCCGCTTCCAGTTTTTTAATTGTTTCTCCCTGCCAATTGCTTCTATAATGGTAGAGAATTGCTCATAGTATATTAATTTATTACAGTTGTATTTGGCAGTAAAAGATTGAGGATATTTCTTTTCACGGTGTTGAACAATCCGGGAGTATAGGTCTGATGTGACACCAATATACAATACGGTATTATTGAAGTTGGTTAAGATATAAATACAGCCGCCTCTTTCCATATTTGGTTTTTATTTGATATCTAGAATTTTAGTGAATTGCTTTATTTTTTATAAAAAGTAACGCCCTGCTGAAACGCAAAAGTCCGTTTTGCTACACAGCAAAAGTGCCGTCCTGCTGAACTTGATTCAGCATCTTAATTTCTACTACTAAGTTCCTGAATCAAGTTCAGGATGACGAGTTTTCGTTCAGGGTGACGGGGTGGATATTGCGTTCGTATGAGCATATCGCTATCGAAAAATTGTCCTGCTGAACTGCAAAAGTGCCGTCTTGCTGAACTTGATTCAGCACCTAGTCCGTAAATAGACCCTGAAATGAATTCAGGGTGACGTGGCGTGTATAAATTCTTCGAAAAATCGTCCTGCTGAACTGCAAAAGTGCCGTCCTACTGAACTTGATTCAGCATCCATTTCGTAAATAGGCCCTGAAATGAATCCGATAGCTATCGGATCAGGGTGACGGGATGAGCTATAGCATTCTTCGAAAAACAATTCTTCTTCGCTTCGATGTCTTTATGAGGAGGCTTTTTCTAACTCCAGGCTACCTTTTTCTAACTCAAACCTTCGCCTTAATACGTGTGACGGACATTTTTCTACCTTTGAGGTACCTTTTTGTACCCTAAAGCTACCTTTTTGTACCTCGGAGCAGCAATTTAGTGCTCCGAGGTACTTTTAAATACCCGTGAAGGGCATTTTCACAAATCAGATCAGGATTTTGGAAATTGATCAATCCGTTTTCCACGACCTGGGAAACGTTGCTTCAAATCGTCGTAAATGGCTTGGGTACCGGAGATATTGGAACGGCTAGCTCCTTTTATAGAATGGTAAATTACCAGGGCGGCTTCATAAGCTTCGCTTCCGGCAATCATGCCAGTATCTTCCACAGCCCGTAAAAGGGTACTAAGTTGTTGGAAAAATGCATAGATATCTGAAGCGAGTTTGTTGTCTTTTTTAGCTTCGGCTAAATCGATGTAATTGGGCACCAATAATGGGTTTTGCATGGCATACTCAAGTGTTTTGTTTACAAAAGCCAGGGTTTTATCGCCCATTTTTAGGGTAGACATCCGTTCTTCTGCTGTTAAATTAATTACGGAAACTGGCGCTAAAACAGTTTTTAATTGTTCGAACGCTGCCGAAATGGCTGCTGATTGATCTGGTGTGATTTCGATCGAAATCTTGTTGCTTAAACTCATGGTAAAATGGTTTTTAGAGTAAATATTTAGGTTAATTGGCAATCTTTTTAAAGGGTAAAAAGCCAAAAAAATACCCTATACAGGTATTGATCCAGCGTTATGCCTTGTGTTTTAAAAAAATCGGGATGAATTAACCATTTACCATGGGATAGCTGGTGGGATAATGGTTTTTAACTGTGGGAATGATGTTGATCTAAATATAGGAAAATGAACGAAAATAAAATTACATTTCTTCATATTCCGGCAAGCTTGACTGTTGACTTTAAATGCACTTTACCATTTACCAGATTTTCAATTGCCCATACTTTTAATAAGATACAACGAAATATTATAATCAATTAAATAATTTAGCATGAATCGCTGAACAACATGGCTCCATCTGACCATATTTTCTTTATGGCCTTAAATTATTAACCTTGATGATGTACCTGAATTGTATAAATTTTGCATTAATGGGAAACTCTTTCTCCAATCCTCTTTCATAAAGCGGATCTCCATTTCCCCTTATGATTGTACCAGTTCTGGTATTGCCGGCATTATTGGATGTAAATTTAATTCCGGGTTCATAAAGCTGGTAAGCTTCATCAGCCATAGCCAGTATCACATTGCCACTACCTGTAAAAGGGTTGGTACTGATTGCTTTGAAAACTTGATTGGTATAAGCCACACCTTCATAATTAACGGGACCATTGGCATAATACCAGGCACCTACCGCCAATGCCGTACCTGATGTTAAAACAGTACCGCCATCGCTAAACCTGGCTAGTATGGTATGGCGCTGCGGGGCCTCTAAAATTTCACGACAGCTTCCATTAGATGCAGACGCAAAGGAGAGCACATCAGTTGTGGTAAATCTTTCTCCGGGTTGAATTACCGCCCCATTATAGGTAATGGCTGCATTTTCGACCAGATAGGGCGTATTTGAAATTAAATTAGCACTGGCTGAAATCGTTGCCGTTGACAAATCTTCTGTTGCATCTAAATACTGACCATTCCGATCAGCATAGAATCCAAATACCGGGGCATTTGCAAGTTCTCTGCCCACTATATTTGCAAGAACATTACTTTCAATAGAACCCTCTGATGTTGGGTTGGCCAGAACGATGCTATTGTCTGAGAAAATCAGATTGGTGTTAGTGGATAGATCAAAATCTCCTCCTGCTGCATTTGCTTTTATAGGATATCCAATAGACTGCGCACCAATATAGGTTCCAAAATAAGACATGTTTTTTGCAGGGCTATTGATTGCTAAAGAATAATCGCCAATTGTTGGATTATTAAATTTTGGATCTATTATTAAACTCATATCCTTTGATATGGCTAAACCATTAGATTCAAAAAAAATAGTTAGATCAGGGTAGTTATCTATATAACTAAATCCATCCTGCAATGCAGGATAAAGCTTAGGCATAGTTACTCCTTCATTAGCATGATATGCGTCACCGCCTACTTTAAAGTTGCAATGATAAAAAATTGATAATCTTAATCTGGTAAAATCTGAACCGTTACCAATATTAAATATAAGATTAGAATTATAAAAAATGTTATTTGTGTATGACTGTCCCTCAGAACGCCAAGGATTCTGAAGCCAGATATATTTGCAGTTAATGAAAGTATTATTAAAATAATTATTCCTTTGACTCATATGTATAGCCTCACAGTCCTTAAACACACAGTTTCGTATATCATGCCTTTGACCATACCTTAAGAATATCATCTCAAAAACACAATCTCTAGCATACAGACCTGAGCCTGGACTACCTCCGTCATAATTATAGAAAATATCCAATTTAGAACTTATAAGCTTTAAGTTAAAAAAATTAGCTAAGCTATCTCCATAATTATCACCGAAAGAAGTTAAAAAATATGAATAGTCAATTATAACGTCACCATCGCCAATGAGCAACAGAGTTACTCCAAATCCTGAAGTTAGCCCGATCAATGTTTCTCTATAAACACCACTCGCTAATATGTATCTTATATCATAAATACCATGATTAGCTACAGCCTTTCTTATTGTTTTATAAGGTTTTAAACGGCTACCATTCCCTAAAACATCATTGCCAAACAAAGCTACATAACAAGCATTGCTTGGCCTAACGTCATCCGCTGAATCAGCTATTACAATACCATATTTATTTGGTACATTCGGCTTGTAACTCCAATTGTAAGTTGCCATATTTATTATATTTTCTTTATTATTACGCTGTATTGTTATTGACTATTAAGCATTAGTTATCTAAAAAGAAATCAATATCTTCATAAGATTTCTCATCAACTATCTTATTATCAGCAATGTTTAAATCAATTCATTGAGATAAAAGATCGATATTCTTTAATCAGGATTGAACGAAAACCTGGTTTCATTGATAAAGCAGGTATGGGAAGGTGGATCTAAAAATGTTAATGACATGCCCTTTAAATTGGTTACCTCATGAACGATTTTCTCTGCCTCATTCAACTCAAACTGCAATGTCATCCCGGCTATACTTGTTTTTTCGATCGGAAATATTCTGTCCTCGAGGTTTTGTTCAAAGAGTACCGAAAAACCACTCAGCTCTGTCAGTTCTGTTACCAACCCGGCACCTTCGCCTGTAGAAGTGAAATTTTTTACTCCGGCAACTCCTCTAAAGGTTTCACCTGCATTGATCACAACTCCGTTATAATTGATGCCATCACCTCCTACAACCTGGTAAAGCCTGCCTGATTCGATTTGATCATCTGGTACATTATACATTTTCCTTAAGGCTTTAAATTATTAACTTTAATGATGTATTTGAACTGTATAAATCTGGCATTAATGGGGAATTCCTTTTCTATTCCTCTTTCATAAAGGGGATCTCCGTTTCCCCTGATGATTGCCCCCGTTCTAACGTCTCCGGCATTGTTAGAGGTCAGTTTAATTCCCGGCTCATAATGCTGATAAGTTTCATTGCCCATGGCCAATGTTACATTACCGTTACCTGTAAATGGGTTTGCTGTATTTGCTTTAAACACCTGATCGGTATAAGCCACGCCTTCATAATTAACGGTACCATTGGCGTAATACCAATGGCCTACTGCTAATGCTGTCCCTGATGATAAAACCGTATCACCATCACTAAACCTGGCCAGTATGGTATGGCGTTGCGGCGCTTCTAAAATTTCACGACAAACTCCATTACCTGCAGATGCAAAGGATAATACACTTGTTGTTGTAAACCTTTCTCCAGGTTGAATCACCGCTCCGTTATAAGTAATGGCTGCATTTTCGACCAGATAGGGTGTATTTGAGCGTAATTGAGTATCGACTGAAATCGTTGCGGTTGACAAATCTTCAGTTGCATCTAAATACTGACCATTCCGGTCAGCAAAAGATCCATATACTGGTGCGGTTGCAAGTTCCCTGGCAATCAGGTTTGGGATGACATTACTTTCAATAGACCCCTCTAATGCCGGGTTGGCCAGCACGATACTATTATCATCAATAATGAAATTATTATTGGTTGATAAATCGAAATCACCGCCAAATTTTCTAGCTTTAATTGAATATGCGATTGATTGATAACCAACATAAGTACCAAAATAGCTTAAGTTTTTTGCAGGAGAATCAAAAGATAAAGAATAGTCATTGATTGCCGAGTTATTAAATTTAGGATCGGTAATTAAGCAGCTTGGAAAATAGCTATAACTACCGTAGATCAAAACGGCAGCATTTCTTAATTCTTCTATATCATTATAGAATTTAAAATCATTTTCATTTTTAAATTTAAAAGAACATTGGTAAAAAATAGAAAAAGAAAAATTGTTAGGTATTCTATCACCTTGAAACTCAAATTGACAATTAAAAAAAATGCAAGCATAGTTTGATGCAGAATTTCCGATCTCCGTTCCGTAATAAATTAACAGGTGATTAACAAAAGTAGAATTAACATTAACCAATTTACTAACAACGTCAGTTCTTATCCGTTTACTTATGTCGCTCCTAGAAATGGTAAGGCAGTTTTTCAAACCAGAATCACTATAACCGACTCGTCCATCTGATGTTGGACTTACGTCATCAAAGACACAATTATTAACTTGATGTACTTGGCTACCACCTCCATTAGTCAACATTAATTCTCCACCAACCAGCTTCACATCGTATAATCCCCATATGGTAGTTTCAAAAAGTGTATTACCTTGAGAAGTGATAAAGCCATCAATTAAAACATCACCATCGCCTATTAAGATTACTGCATTTCTAATATATTCTCGATACCTACCGCTCGCCACTATCGCCGTGAAACCTGAAGATTTCTGGATGCTTCTGTATGGCCTAATTCTGCTCCCATTTCCGGTATCATGGTTACCAAATAATGCTATATAGCAGCAATTAGATGGCTTAACATCATCCTCACTAACTGCAACTCTTTCTCCAGTAGGCAATAAACTACCAGATTTATATTTCCAATTATAAGTTGCCATTTTAGTTATATTTTCCTTTTAAAATCACGTTGCATTTCGCAAACATTAAATCATCATACTTAAAGGTAAAAAATACTCGATCGCCGATATTGAAGGTAAAAGGAAAAACTTGGGCATCATTTGGATAGTCACCATTTACCCCAATTTTCAATTTTAGATCATTGCAGCCTCCAAGCATACTCGAATCAATTTGACCAGCATATTCCATTAGAATGGCCTGCTCCGTTTCGCCTGTCATGGCTACCTGAAACTTAAACCATTTCTTTTCACTATCTATCAAAGCACCCAATTTTGCAGGTGTCATCATTTCGGTATCGCTGAGTTTTGCCAGGGCCTGATCAACTGTGGCCACCATGGCAATTCCTGCACGCGTTTCAGTCGCTTGCACCATCCGGTCTCTCAACAGCTTAACCAACTCACGCAGTTTAATGCCTTGCGTTTTATTTAAATTGGGGTTAAATGGCCCTTCCGACTTTATGACATCATCTATATAAGCATCTTCAATGGGTGTTATCTGCGTCATAATATTTGAGTATGTGTTTTTAATTTTTAAGCACCTTTTTTCGTTTGGTGTAGTCCTCCCGAGCGTATATGAATTTTCAAATGATTGGATCATACATTGATTTCAGTCAGCCTGATCACCATTATAATTTCCTGTACTGGATTGCAAAGCAACAGCTAAAATACTATGAATACCACCCAAATAAAAGTACTAGGCACATGGTTTAAGTATTCGCAAGCAACCTTTAAGTATCTACATCTTTTGATTCATTATCGGCCTGTTATCAGGCTCAATAGAAGTGAATTGCTTTTAGAAATTAAAAGTGCTGTCCTGCTGAACAGCAAAAGTGCCGTCCTGCTGAACTTGATTCAGCATCTATTCAGTAAATCAGGTCCTGATATGATTCAGTGGCCATAGCGTCCGTATGAGCATATCACTATCGAAAAATCGTCCTGCTGAATTTATTTCAGCATCTTACAGCGAGGGTCATAAATCTTAACGCTATCTATTTAAGCTTTACATCTAAGCAGCCAAAACGTACCTTTGCACTGGTTCTTTTTACTTCCGTAAAACCTTTTTGCACTCCTGAACACCAAATTGCTCCCCTCCTGGCACACGCGTATCGTGGCTGTTCCACATCATTTCACAGATATTGAAAGCTGAATGTATCTACCAACACAAATTTACTGACAAAGAGCAGGCAGCCCGTATTGTATTTAATATATATATATAAACATGGTATAACCATACAACACTACATTCTGCACTGGGATATTTGTCCCGAGAGGAATTCGGAAAAACTTAAATCAACAAAATATTGAAGCTTAACAGCATGTCCAATTTATTGTTGCAGGCCGATAGAAAAGCAATAGTCTTTTAACTAAAAAAGGTCATAACTAAAAGCTACGACCTAATATTTTAAGTATAGGCTGGTTTTATATTTCAAACGCGGCATGTGTGCGCCAGCGAGGGGGGCAAAAGAATAATTAATTATTCAAAATCCAGTTTAAAATTTTTGCAATATTAAAGGCATCGTCTACTCCACGATGGTGGGTGCCTTTAAGCGGAATATCCAGTATTTTAAGCGCACCAGCCATCCCTTCTTCATGCCCTAATTTGTTTTTTAAGGCAAACAAAGTTTTAACATTGATATGTGAAGGCCCAAACGGAAAGCCTACACCCATTACCGTACACTGACGTTGAAACTGCTTTAAATCATAGGCGCCAAAACTTGCCCATACCCTTTTCTGGGATAGGTATTCTTTCCTTAAAACAGAACAGGCTTCTTTAAACGAGATCCCATCTTTTGCCGCCATTTCCGGTGTAATGGTTGTTAGTTCAGTACAAAAAGGACTGATGGTAGATCGTTCCGGCTTTACTAAAATCCCTTTATTATTTGTGATCTCTCCGGATTGAACATCCAGCAAGCAGATTCCTATTTCTATGATATCACTTTCCATATCAACTGGGGTTGCTCCTTCCCAGCAGGTAGCTTCTACATCGATGATGATTATTTTATCTAATAGGTTTGGCATGGTTTAAACGGTTGGAGAATTAGGTATTAATGGTGACGCACTATGATAATAAGGATGATCTTCCCATTTAAAAAGTGGTCTTATCAATAAGTTATTTAATATGTTTTCATTATCAGTTATCCTATAATTATCATCTTCAAAACCAGGCAGATTGATTTCGACAATTGTTAAATCCTCTTTATAATAAAAACTTAATTGACCAAAATCAGGTAATCCATCTGTATCAATAAATTCATCAAGTATAGTTAAATAGAATTTTTTTTCAATGGATTTTATTTGAGAGCTATTAATATCTAAAAATTCTGTAGCAATTCTCCTATCCTGATTGTCAAATAGAGTCTTACCTTTTGATAGAAGATTAGTTCCTCCGTATGTTTCCCACTCTCTTAATATAAAGTTACCCATAGACTGAGTATTTAAATAAATTTCAGTGGACATCCAAATATTAGAAAATTCCAAAACAACAGCTTGCTTATCTTCGTTTGAGGACAAATAATAAGTCCCACTATCCAATTTTTTGTCATAATAGGAATCTATTCTTTTAACATTTCCATTCTCATATTGTAGTTTATCATAATCTCCTACATTTGGCAACTGTTGAAGCGTCATATCTTCACCATAAAAATTCTTGTATTTAATTGTTGTGCTCATATCAATTATATTTAAATGGTAAGTAAGGTCCTAAATCTAATCTTGATCCCTCGCTGGCGCACGCGTGTCGCGTGTGCCGTTTTTACCCCAACTCTTCCAATTCTATTAATCCCTTACCTCCACTATACTCTATTGCGCTGCTATATTTCCAATGCCAGGCCTCGTTAACAAAACCTGCCAATACCGGATTATCATGCAGGTAATCTGCCTTTTGCTCAATAACGGCCGTACTCCACAATTTTATTGGCTTATTGTTGTGTTGCCAAAATTGATATCCTTTAACGTTACTACTTTTTGAACCGGCACGTTTAAACATCCAAAGTATCCACTCTTTTCTACTTTCCTGGCTGTTTTCTTTAATGGCTTTTACGATTTGTTTGGATGTATATTCTTTTATCCTACCAAGTAAAATATCTGGGTTATGATTTTTCGCACTGAATATCAAATGTACATGACTTGGCATAATGCACCAGCAATACAATTCGAGCCCCAAGTTTTGCCTACAATAAATTAGGCTATCTACTACAATGTCGCAATATACCGGGCGAACAAATATATCTATCCAATATACGGCTGCAAAACTTACAAAATACAAACCTTCTTTATCATGAAAAACTTATATTTACGGCTCATTTATTCTATGGAATATGGTTAAACTTATTTCTCTATGTCATATTTACTCGTTGCTAGATATAATTCAACATACAGGGATTAGACTTTAGCTATGTTCAATAATATCTTCGATTAAATATAGGAAATAGAATACTTTTAATATGATATTTAGCCACGTAGTATCCGTAAAAATATCTTAAAAATCAAAAAGACCGCGGCAATGGCGGTCTTTTAAAATGTTGTAGCTTTTATTCTCACACGCGGCACGCGTGCGCCAGCGAGGGGAACTTGTGCCATCTGCACTTCCATATCATCTTTATACTTCGTCTAAATGTCTCAACTTTACGTCTTCACTGTAATTTATTACATTACAGCGCTGTCAAAACCAATTCTTATTTTCAAATTCTCCAACAATAAAGTTATTATTAATAACAACATAGAAAACATTGTTTTTTAACCAAAAAAAGGTCGTAGCTTTTAGTTACGACCTGATATTTTAATAGACTTTTTATCTACTTTTCACACTCGGCACGTATGCGCGTCACTTTTGCCGCTCAGTGCAACCTTTTTTATCTAGCCGAAACTATTCTTTCTCCTTCTAAAGTACTTTTTATAACTTGAAAAACAAATTGCTCTCCCGAGTTCTGTAAATACCATTAGGGGCCCTTTTCATCCATTACTTATTGACCTGGTGTTGCAAAGTGTTTTCCACGTCTAGGGAAACCTTGTTTCAGGTCATCATAAATGGCTTGTGTATCCAAAATATTAGAACGGCTGGCACTTTTAGAGATAGCTTGATTTTATTTTAAACTATACTGTGTCCACAATAGATTAACCTCTTCTTGATTAGGAAAATCTAAACAATGAGCATCTATAAAATCTAAAAAATCTATTTCAATTGAAGGGAGTCTAAAATTGTTATCATACTTTAAATATGTTCTTCCATTTATATTGAACATATTACCAGAAAAATAGATTAATCCACCTCTTCGCAAGATAATAAAAAGTGACTCGTATGGATCACTTAATGTGTATTTCTTTATTTCTTCTCTTTCTTTAAAAATTTCCCAATTTATGTATAAAAACATAAAATATCCCATGAACTCTTTTAGAGCCGACAAAATAAAGTCCAAACCTTCAGAATTCAAATCCTTCACAATAATCTCTTCGGATATTAGATCGTTAAACCAAGAAGGGTTTAAATCTACAAAAAGGTTGTGATAGGATTTTCTTTTAAGAAAAAAGTCATCGCCATCAAAATCCAATGCCAACTTCGATTCATAAAGTCGTGCCTGATATTCTCTAAACAACAATACATTAGAAAAGAGGAATTTTTTTTCTCCGGATTGATTTAAACCGGAAAACTTCATTAATTCATTATTATATTTTTCAATTATATTCATAGCTTATATATTTTTCAATTATATTCATAGATTATAAAAATCTGTAAACCAATTAACTATTTCATCCAAATTAGAATATGTGTTTAGGTCTGGTTCTGGAGGTGAAGGTAAGTCTAATCTTCTATTCAATCTAAGATACTCCCCTTCTGGTTTAAGTGTTCCAAAGGATCACTTAAATCTTTTTTTAAAGCCAGGTCTCCAGACCGAAATACAACCGTTACATAAACATTATTGGCACTAAACCCCCTCTTTCTTAATAATAATCTACAGCGCTGCTATACTTATAATACTGTGCTTCTGTAACCAAACCAGCGGTAACAGGATTTTCGTGCAGATAATTTAATCTTTGATCAATCATTTCATTAGTACTTAATTCTATAGGGTGGTTATCCTATTGCCAAAACTGGTAAACCTTATTGTTGCTGTTCTTTGCGCCAGCACGTTTAAACATCCATATTATCCAATTTTTCCTGCTTTCTTGCATATTGGTTTCTATGCTGGTAATAATCATCTTACTGGTATATTTCTTTAAATCTCTGATGATGTTAGCCAATTCAAAGCCTTCTTTTGCGGAAGCTATAAGATGGGTGTGGTTACTCATAATTACCCAACCATGCAAATTCAGTCCTTTCTCTGTTATACAGAACTTTAAGCTTTCTACAACTATCTCTTTATAACATTCTCTACTAAAAACATCTATCCAGTTTAAAACAGCAAAGGTTATAAAATGTGGTATGCTACTATCGCCAAACCTATATTTTGTTGCCATGGATAATGTATTTCATTTTTTAAATTTTATTCCCAAACAATTATTCGCAACTATTTCAGTGCTGTTTTCATTCGTTTTGTTTCTGCTATATCTTCAGACAAAGTCTTCGTTTTCAAGCTAAATTTAAGAGCCCGTTGAAAAAGCGAACTCTTAAACCAGAGAGGGTACATTCCCCCTCTCGCTGAGAAAGGCCATGAACTGTCATTTGATTTATAAAAATTTACCTCATACATTTTTAGCAACTCTGTAATATTCATTTCTATTGAACTTGAGTTTGGATAAAATTCCGCCATGCTAATGCTAGCTCCTTAAAATGAATAGTTGGTAAAGTAAAATGTTCAGTATTAACATCAAAAATTGGGTCATCATAAATTTTAGTACTATTTATATCCATAGATATTGTTACCATAGAATTTAGTGTACTATCTATTTTCTCTATTTGGCCATTTAGAACAGATTCGATAGCATTAATTGTGCTGTTTGCATCTTTTATATTATCCGCCTCTGAAATATATTGGGAAAGAAATCCATTTACAGATTTCATACCTAATACGGGCGAGCCCAAAATAACTCGTTTAAAAAAGGAAACTTTATATTCTTCTATTGCGCTCATAATCTATATTGTTTTACAGGAAATGCAGTTTTAATTTTGGTAGTTGAATTAATTAGTTTGGTTTCACCATTAATGCAAATTTCACATTTTGTTAAGTTACTCATTAGTCCGTGATATTTATTACCAATCCCAGTGTATACTTTCGTGCTGTAAGCATATGTAATTTCCTCTATAATTCGTTCATCACTCCAATCATTTTTAAAAAAAGTTGATTCCTGTAGATCACCGTTGTTTTTTATTTTATCTATGTAGACACCATTACTATTCTTAACCTTTACGGTTCCTTTATAAACGCCATCAAAATTTGCTTGTTCAGTAACTGTTATTAGTGCCATCCCATTATCTTCAGCTATCTTTGAATGTACTCCATAAGCTTTTCCATTAGCATAGACATGCCCCTTGATTATATGATCTAAGAGATGCTGGTCTGATTTAATAAACCTAAATGTTTCCAAAAAAATAATTTTCTTTCTCTCATTGTTGAAAAACTTAATGCTGTCCCAATAATCAATTAATTCACCATTATTTGCATTCAAAGCATCTAATTCAGCATCAGTAGCCCTTTCAAAATCTAATAAAAATTCATTTCTTTTGGTTAATCCCATCCCACCGCTCAATTCAGCCTCATTAATTCTTTTCCAAATTGCATTATCATAAGTATTAAACCCCTCGCTGGCGCACGCGTGCCGCGTGTGCATTTCTATATCTCCTTTACAGTTCATCTAAATCTATCAGCCCTTTACCCCCACTATAATCTATTGCGCTGCTATATTTCCAGTGCTAGGCCTCATTAACAAAACCTGCCACTACCGGATTATCATGCAGGTAATATGCCTTTTGCTCAATAACAGCCGTACTCCACAATTCTATTGGCTTATTGTTGTGTTGCCAAAATTGATATCCTTTAACGTTACTGCTTTTTAAGCCTGCCCGCTCAAACATCCAGAGCAACCATTCTTTTCTGCTTTCCTGGCTGTTCTCTTTAATTGTCTTTACAATTTCTTTGGAAGTATATTCTTTTATCCTGACTAATAAAATAGCTGGATTATGATTTTTTGCACTAAATATTAAATGTATGTGACTTGGCATAATGCACCAGCAATACAATTCGAGCTCCAAGTTTTGCCTACAATAAATTAGGCTATCTACTACAATGTCGCAATATACCTGGCGAACAAATATATCTATCCAATATACGGCTGCAAAACTTACAAAATACAAACCTTCTTTATCATGAAACTTATATTTACGGCTCATTTATTCTATGGAATATGGTTAAACTTATTTTCTCTATGTCATATTTACTCGTCGCTAGATATAATTCAACATACAGGGATAGACTTTAGCTATGTTCAATAATATCTTCGATTAAATATAGGAAATAGAATATTTTTTAATATGGTATTTAGCCACCTAGTATCCGTAAAAATATCTTAAAAATCAAAAAGACCGCGGCAATGGCGGTCTATTAAAATGTTGTAGCTTCTATTCTCACACGCGACACGCGTGCGCTAGCGAGGAAAAGCCATGACTTGATGAGAACTTTACAACAAGTCTATGTTAGTACCGATAATTAATTTCCATATCGTAATCAGTAGAATCCCAAGTTCCTTGTAACATTTTTATAAGTGCGTCAAGAATCTTTATCAATTCAGACGTTGGAAATGGCTTTCTGCTGTATAATAATTTAAAATCCTCATCTTCGGTAGAAATCGATTGAAGCTCTGCTACAGAAATATATGTTCCTTTGTTTTGTATAATAGTTATTAAATTTTGAAGGATTTGAATCATTTTTTGTTCTTCTGAAATCGAATTAATGTATTCAAATAATCCGATACTCATATATCCATGGGTGTAACCTTGAATGTCAACATTTAAGTCTTCTAATAATTCTTGTTTATTCGAAATATCATATTGATTCTTTGAAATTTCTTGTACTATGTAGCATAAAGCTAGTTGAATAAAATCTTCATGTATCCAAAATCCTTCACCTTTTTTGTAAGTAACAAAAGTATCTGCCATTTCTTTTAATCATTTAAGGTTAACATACAAAAGGCGTAGTTAAAAGCTATGAATTAATTAAAGCATTACAAGTTCACATTAGTATCGATAATTAATTTCCATATCGTAATCAGTAGAATCCCAAGTATTTTGTAACATTTTAATAAGTGCATCAATAATTTTAATTAATTCTGCTGTAGGAAATGGATTTCTGCTATAGAACAATTTAAAATCCTTATCCGTTGTGGGAATGGCCTGTAGTTCTGCAATGGAAATATTTACCCCTTTATTCTGTATGATAGTTTTAACAGTTTGAAGGACTTGAACCATTGTCTGTTTCTCTGAAGAATTTTTTATATACAAATCCCAGCATAGTGCAAAGTATCCGCTTTCATGACCATTTATAATGCTTGAATGATATCTCGAAATACGATTTTTATTTACAAAAACATATTGATCCTTTTTAAACTCTTCATTAATAAAATAAATTGCTAACTGCATAAAGATGTTTGATATATAAAATCCTTTATCATCCTTGTAATCTATAAAATCTACATTCATAATTTTAGTAATTTATTTTTATCAATTTATTAATTTCCCCGTTATGATTTTGAATGATGTATTGATCTATTTGATTTTTTATATAATTAGGATTTTGATTTACGCCATTGAAATCTCTTCAAAATATTTATAATCTATTGTTACATAACCCAAAGGAGGAATTTTATTTGTTTTTTTAAAATGTTTTGTGATTGCCTTGTTAAAGCCTAAAATTTTATCATCTACTGAATTAATCCCATCAACAGTCCATTCAGATATTGATGTATGCCCTAAACCCATAGTATCATAACTTATATTTGTCGCGTCATCAATTAAGTCTCCTGCCTCTCCTTTCAATGAACTTCTTAGTTTTTTATTCAAATGTAATTCTAGTTCAATAAAATTATCAACTTCATGAATTCTGATATATTCGCCATTTCTTGCTTCTGCAAAATTTGGTGGCAACATCTCAGTTCTCCTTATATTGAAATAATCGATATGATGTGCTGCTTCAGAAAATTCCATTAATCGCTCAATATGCGCTTCTGGATTATCACGTATTAACCTAAATCCCACATCTGAGGGTCATATTTACTCATTGCCAGATATAATTCAACATACATAGATAGACTTTAACTATGTTCAATAATATCTTCGATTAAATATAGGAAATAGAATATTTTTAAATGATATTTAGCCACGTGGTATCCGTAAAAATATCTTAAAAATCAAAAAGACCGCGAAAATGGCGGTCTTTTAAATGTTGTAGCTTTTATTCTCACACGCGGCACGCGTGCGCCAGCGAGGGGATTTTTCGCACTGAATATCAAATGTACATGACTTGGCATAATGCACCAGCAATACAATTCGAGCCCCAAGTTTTGCCTACAATAAATTAGGCTATCTACTATAATGTCGTAATATACCGGGCGAACAAATATATCTATCCAATATACGGCTGCAAAACTTACAAAATACAAACCTTCTTTATCATGAAACTTATATTTACGGCTCATTTATTCTATGGAATATGGTTAAACTTATTTCTGTATGTCATATTTACTCGTTGCCAGATATAACTCAACATACAGGGATTAGACTTTAGCTATGTTCAATAATATCTTCGATTAAATATAGGAAATAGAATATTTTTAATATGATATTTAGCCACCTAGTATCCGTAAAAATATCTTAAAAATCAAAAAGACCGTGAAAATGGCGGTCTTTTAAAATGTTGTAGCTTTTATTCTCACACGCGGCACGCGTGCGTCAGCGAGGTAACTAATGGCTACGCCCTAAGATTTTAATTACATGCCGGCTTATCTTGTAAACGCGTCACGCATGCGCCAGCGAGGGAAGCTCAGGAAAATTACTTAAGAAAAACACCTCGAATTATTTATTTATAAAATCAATCCACTCATCTAAAATTTGAATCATTTCAGTAAATGAAATTATTAGTTTACTATCTATGATCACATTTGGAGGAGCAATTTCTATCCCATCATCATCACTGGCACTATCACTATCAATGGCAAAATATTGTTCATAATATTTATTACTTTGGGCAGCTATTATACTTTCAATTAAGCCCTCACATTCAACTCTATGCATAAGAGTAAGTTTAGCTGCTAATCTCTCATACGCCTGATTATCTCCTATAGTATAACACCCATATTCAGTATATCCATCATCTATCGATTTCTTGAAAAACAAATTATATTCTTCTCTTTTAGTCATAATTATTACAATTTTAAAGTAAATATTGATAAATGATCAATATATTTTTTATTTAAATAGATATCAAAATTCCTCATTTTAATTTCAACTTTAGTCCCATCAGACAAGAAGGATTTATAGATAATTTCTTTTCTTCCTGTAGCGATATCTATAATTTTCCAATTACTTTTTACATTTTTTGACTCAAATGCAAAAGCCATTTCTTCTTTAATTCTTAAGTCAGACCAATTTGGGTTCCAAATCGTATGTAAGTTTTTCTTAGAATAGAAAACCCCAGAACCAATAGGAAATTCAACTCCCCCCGAGGCACCACTTGGTTTTTTAATCCAAACAGGGCTATATGTAATATGTCCATTTTGGGAGCCAATTATTTTACTCTGCATATTAATTGGGTATGCTACTATCGCCAAACCTATATTTTGTTGCCATGGATAATGTATTCTCATTATTTAAATTTTATTCCCAAACAATTACTCGTAACTATCCCAGCGCTGTTTTTCATCATTTTGTCTTTGCTATATCTTCAGACAAAGTCTTCGTTTTTAAGCTAAATTTAAGAGACCGCTGAAAAAGCGAACTCTTAAACAGAGGGGGTCGATAAGATCATATGTATCAGAGGGGGGTATTGGGTTCCATTTTAAACTGTTGATCCATCGGCTGGTTTTTTAAGTAAAAAATCTCTCCAAGCAATCACTACTTCCTTAAAATCTATAGTTGACATAGTAAAAGGATCCTCTTCATCTTGATAAAAAACCACTTTATCTTGATAAATAAGAATATTCACAATTCCATTGCCATTTTCATTTTCACTTTGGGGATTTAACAATGCATTATCAATATCTGGTAAGAGATTTTCATTTATGTGTCTAACATTCCATCCATACAAAAAGAATGATAATATTCCATTATTTGTAAGGGGGAATTTATCCACTTTTCTGTTTTTATCAATTCTATTTTGAAAATTTATTTTGTAATCATCGATTAATTGTTGTCTCATGTTATTTAAATGAAGGGTACATGCTTGCTATTTTGTCGTTTGTTAAATATATGATACAATCTACACCATCAGACATCACTCCTTTAAATACAGATGATTTTCCGCTGCTATAGCAATATATTCTATTTCTAAATGCAAGTGCCAATTCTTGCTGTAATCGTTGCTTTGTCATTTTAGGAAAAAAGGTTGCTACTCCTTTGTTTCCATTTTTGAGTTTCCAACCAATTTCGCCTGTGCTATTTTGACTATAAGGATATTCAGGATTATATATTTCTACCTTAGCTTCATAGTAACCAAGCCCAGAAGGTCCAACAGGGCTTTCAGCAGTGACTGTTCTAGCTTTCCCACCCTTGGAAACATCAATTGCTTCATAATGATGAGGACCGTTTGCATACCATTTATAATCATTGTTATTATATGGTGGTAATTGTCTTTCATCTTTTAATCTCTTACCTGCTGCCCCTTTAAACACCTCTTTATCAAGGTTATCAGAATCCTTAATAAATTTTAATTCTTTTAAAAAGCTTATCTCTTTTTTTATTCCCTCAAAACCTCTGATATCTTTCCATATCTCTATTAATTTTCCTCCATCATCATTTAATTCTTTCAAAGTTATTTGATCTGCCTCAATGAATTGATAAATAAAGTCATCCCTTTGTGCAATGGTGAATTCATCGGTCCCCACTCCGGATCTTTCAATTCTTTTCCATATCTCAGAATTATCTCCAAATTGCTGTACTAATTTAACTCGAAATATCTCTTTAAGTTCTTCAATATCCCCAGCAAACTTCTTTATAATATTTAAGGCATCTGGATCAAAATCATCTGGTATCGGTCCCGATAAAATATCTTGTGCAGATTCTCTGATATATTTAGACGCTACTGCATCTAATACCCCACTAAAAATTTGCATCAATATAAATATCCGGTCTAATTTAGTGTAAAACTTACACTTTTCTATATCATGCGTTGGGCTATTTACATCACAATATAATCTATCATAGTTTTTTACGTAATCAATAAAAATCTTACCAACAGAGCCTGTTACTTCAACTACGCCGAGAAGTCCACGTCCAAACTCATAGGTTGCTAGAAGATCACCCTCAACGAAAGTTTCACCCATAAAAGCAACTCTTCCCAATTTGCTAAGGCTACTAAAATACCGTAACTTGGATAAGTTACCAACTCCCGTAAAGGTTAAAATCACATCAATACTTAACCTTATTGTTGTAATAATATTTTCGGTACTTTTTGCATCATCAATATATTTTAAATAAAAAATTGGCATTACAACTTTTGAATCTCCATCACCAACATCATATTTGATAAACACGATATTATTGGTGTTGCTCTCCGTATTTTTGATTGCTATTGACTGATAAATACCATAAGTACCAATACTTTCCTTCCCTGGAGTATCGCCATCATTAAACTTCTCAACAACATTTACACTAGCGTTTTCGAAATATAAATCATAGTTCGATCTATTTATAGCCCATTTAACATCAGACCAGTAATCCAGTATTATTGGTTTATCTGCATAGATACTGGAATTAATTCTATTAGATCTTAACGTACCATCAGGATTATATGGATAAAAGGAACTTAGAATCCATAACTTATAAAGGTCGCTCATCAGCTTACCTAAATTGTCCTCTCCACCAAAATCATTAACTTTTGTATATAAGTTTTCAAACAAGGTTGTATAACTACTAGACTTGCCATATACAGGATTTGCAATTAACTTATTTAAAAAATCATCGTATTGCGATGCATCAGATATTAATACGGATTCTACAATTTTTATAACAAATGATTCTTCATCTATAATGCGTACAAAAGTTGGCTGAGCAATAATTGAGGTAACCAGAAATGTTGATACCTCTGTTATCTTGCTGCTTTGAACTATGCTTCCTTTGGCAATTAATTTTAAAATTTCAATCTTTTCTGATGCAGGTAGAATTGATAGTGCTTCTTTTGAAAGTATATAAGCAAGCCAGTATAATTTTGTTTCTGAATTCGATTCAGTAATAAATAATTGATTTGAATAGGCAGCATTATAAAAATTGCTTATTTGGTAATAATAATCTAGTAATACTGTTGTGGTAGCATTTGCAAAAATATTTGGGCTATTCCATTCTGCGGTTTGCGCATCTATGTAACCTTTGAAAGTTGTTTCGTTTTCAAAAAGTTTAAATATATTGGTATAGATATTATGTATCTGAAGGGCAATTAAAGTAATATAATTAATTGCTATTTCACGTTTATCCACCGGCACACTGCCATTATTTAATAAAGCTTCTTTTTGAACATTATAGAAAATCTTTGCAAATGGATGTACAGATAAATCAAGTGGTTCTTGATCGCTATTTCCAGGAATGATTATATTCTGATCGTTATCTGTATTTACTACAGGTCCTCCAGCATAATCCCAAGAAATAGTTACAATAGTACAAAAAGGAACACTCATTCCAGTACTTAGTTTTTTAATTTTTATCTTATCATTGATTTTTCCATCTTCCAATGCATTGATAGGAAATAAATGTAGTGATAATGCATAAGAAGTATAACTGGGTTCGACCAGATATTTCAAAAATTCAGTCTCAACATAATATCCACTGGTAACAAAATTGGAATTCTGATCAATATCTTTAAACCGCTGCTTTTTGATATGTGTATAAACTTTATTATCATACTTAAATTTGATCAGAAAACCTGACTTATAATTAAATCCAATTACCTCAATCTTAGTAGTTCTTTTGAGATATCCTCCCATTAATATCGTTGCATCTGCCATAATTATATTGTTATGTCTAAGTCTAATGATAACACAGATAAATCCTCCTCTTTCATATACTTACTATACCCACCCGTAAAATGATATTTCCGGTCTAATGAATACACCATCACATCCGTTTCGGGCAGGTATAATTTTAGTTCTCCTGCTGCCGTCTCCCCCACTATACCAGCTTTATACTTTTGATAGGTAATATTCTCAGCAGAAATGAGTTCGTTTCCATCTTCAAAAAGATCAATTAAAAATAACCTTGCATTGATTAAGCTATTGGTCGTGATGAGTAACTTAAGCAGGTCATTTTCTGCCTGCGTAAGCCCGAGGATAATTTTATTGGGTGTACTGCCATCTTTAGCCAATAGCTGCAGCCCGGTAATGGTTTCGGTACTATCGGTAAATACCTGTAAACTATAGTAAAAGGCATCGGGTAATTGGTAAGTTTTATTATTGCTCACCGCTCCAGAAACAGAGGGATTGGATTTGGTATCGGGCGTAAGTGTGCCGGTTACCGAAAGTGCCGAGTTTAATACCGCAACCGCTTCGGTAATATAGGTTACCCGTTTTAAGGTTGGGGTATCCGAATCATCGGTTTCAATCACATCATTAATGTTTAAGGTTTGTACCGCAGAAATACCCAGCTGCACACGGTTATGGTAATGGCTGATTAGTTTTACCTTTTGTGAAGAAAGCACGCTATAGTCGCTGTTTGCTGTTGCCTTTAACAATGGTGTGGCATTTAACTGGTCGAGTACATCATCAAAGAAATTGGGTAGCCCTAACACGTTGGTGGTTACATTCTGGTCGTCGGTTTCCTGCCCTAAAATGTAAGGGTATTGGGCGCCTTGATAAATAAGGATGTTAAAACTGGCCACATTTAAACTGGCATTGCCATTTATAACAGCTGGATTGGTAAGGTTAATGGTTTTGGTAAACAAACTAGAGGTACCATCTGTAGCATTAGGCGCTTTTAAACCTTCGGCATTGATAAAATTTTCTTTGGCCGCAACCACTGTGGCCACCTGGCCGTACAGCATGCTGTTGGCATTGTTATCTGTTACTAATTGCAAAAAAAGTGAATTGCTTGTTCCCGCAGGGCTATGCGGGGCCTCATCTATGAGTAAAGGCCAGCCATTGGTTTGATAAGCCTGCTCAGTCAAAGCCGTTTCTACCGTACCGAGTTTTAAACTTTCGTTACCAGTAGTATTGATTAAATAATTGCCATAGAAATTGTACGAACGGCATCTGTCGCTTTGGATATAGAGGTAGAGTTTGTTTTTGGTACTGAACTTAGCCACTACCGCATGGTAGATGGATTCACCTTTAGTTTCGGTACCGTTTATATTTACGGCGCCGGCAGCCACATGAAAACCATAAAAAGCAGCAATATCTAAAAATTGGGAGACCTGCTCTTTAACCAGCTTTTTTTGAAATTCATCCGTTATCGAATTTAAATCAATGCTGGCCCCAGTTGCCCTGGCATAGTTGAGGCTGAAATTAAATTCGGCATTTGGGGCTGGCAATTGGTAGTCGCCATAGTTAAGCACCACATCAATACCGCATTCGCCAGTAATAAAATGGCCTAATGAGGTACCTTTGGCCACCATAGGAAGTTCGAAAGCGGTTTCTTCTTTTTCTACAAACTGCCCGGCATTATCTACATATTCAGAATCTTTAAAGAAAAACTGATCGAGCGGTAAATCTGCCGCCTGATGAGCAGGATCAAAACCGATATATTTTGCCAGGAAAGGCGGTACGTTTTCATTTTTATAAAAACCTGCAAAACTTTTATTGATATTTTTAATAAAGCCTGATACGTTATCCCCATCAGCCAGAACATTTTCGCCGTTAAAGAAATCGCCTTTTTTTAATCCGCGGTAAATAAAATAGCGGATATTTAAACCATTGATGGGTTGCTCATAAGGGCGCAGGATGATGTTCACCACCTCACTGCCCACACCTTGCGGCTGCACCAATAGCACGCCCTTACAAATGGCATAGGCCTGGCCTCAGGTACTGGTAAATTTGGCCGTAAGGTTAAACTGAGTTTCAGAGACGGGGCCAAATGCCTGATCCGTTGTTTGGTTAATGGAGGCAGGATCGGTAAAAAAGTGCGATTTCGGAATAAATGGAGTCATGCTTAAGGATATCTGCTAAATGTGAGATTAAAGTTTTTCGATTTCCAATTCCAACAGAGAGAAATTAAAGTTTGTGGTATTGGTTTCTTTTGCGCCCTGTTGCTGGTTGAAATAAGTACGTAGATTAATCCTTGTTCTGAAATTGGCCTCTTCGTTTGCAAGCATATTAAAGTCCATACTAAAATTGATATCAATTGGTAGGGTCATACCTTTTGAAATAACATACTGTCCGGGCAAACAAAATTCTGCTGCACTGAAATCACCTGCACTATTTTGCCCGGGAGCAATTAAATTAGTTTCGGCACCTCCGGTACGCGTAAATAAGAAACTTATGGTTTGTTGATGATCGGCATCGCGACCTACAGGATTACAGGCAATGTTACCAACCAGGCGGGCCTTTACCCGGTATACACCTGTTGTAGGCACCTTGAACATTCGGGTATTGGCACCCCATGGCATTAAATTAGTGGTCCCGTCGGTATTGTCTATTAACACTGACTGGTTATTCATGGTTGCATAAAACGCAACCTGCATAGCGCAATTCCCAGAGGAATAACCGGTTGTCATGGTAACGGGGTAAGAACCACTTGTACTCGATTTGAAGTGATAAGGCGGTTCTACTTCACAAGTACCATGATCATTGGCATATTGCTGTTTGTTACTATCATAAAAACTTCTAGCTTGAGTATCGGCATCTGCTTGACTCACTATAGATGTAAAAGCGCCATTCTGAAGTACATACAGAACTTCAGAACCAACAAAACCCACTCCGCAGTCATTTTTCTGAACCTGTTCCGTAATTGAGACAGAAAGATAGGTACGTGGAGGAATGGTGTAGGTTAAAGTATCGGTTGGTACATTGTAATTGAAACGGATAATGCTCTGAAGATCTTGTTCAAGGTAGCTTCCGTTTGCACCGTCAGCTAATTGGGCACTGAAGTTTGTGTACCCTACAGTACTACCACCAGTTACACTTGGAACATAACTACCGGCACTGCCCATCATAATCATTTTTGCATCTCTGGTTTTTAAACTAAAAGCACCGCTTAAAACTTGGCTGGATGCAGCACGACCCTTCAGGTAAAATACATAATCGGTTGTATTGGGATATTCTGAAATCAGTTTAGCAAGATTAAACTGAAATCGCCAGTTGGTTGCTTCCGGGATTAAATCTGATGTTAACATATAGGCATTTTCCGGAATTACTATTGCCGGTAAAAAATTATTGCCGGTATAAACAGGTTGACGGTTAACGGCTACTTCAGCATTATCAATCAGGCCAATTACATTCAGACTGGTAGCATTAAATAAATCCACTACCAATACAGCAGATTTAAACTGTGTGGTGTTTTTTACCGTGATCTGTCTGGTAATGGGATTGCCCGTTATTGGTGTAGCAGTAATGGTAATGACTTCATCGCTAAAACTGTTATCATTCTTAACTGTAGTGAGTACATTGCCGTTAAAACTGGCCCCTCCTATAACTGTAAAAGTATATTTAACAGTTAAATCTTCTACAGTACCATCAGTAAACTGCTGTAAAACCAGATAAGTACCTGATTCGCCTTCATTGATGACATTGGGCCCTTGTATCACTATAGCTTCAGGTACCTTGCAGGTATAGAAGGAATGGCTTTTAATACCAGACCAACCTTCGCTGCTCAACACCCTGACACCTATTTTATGTCCGCCGCAATATACTTTGCCCGCAAATCCATTGGTAGTTTCATCAATAACCAGCACATCATCCAGGTACCACTCGTAGGCAAGAATGCCTTGCTGATCTGTGGGATTACTAAAATCAACGCTAAAATTAATAACGGTATCGCTAAAATATACTTCACCACTTAATGTAAACGGTGGACCATAAAGGCAAAAATGATCAGGCATCGGTTTCTAAGATTAACTATTGCTTTAGGCTTTTTCGCTTAAAGCAATAGTTAAAAATAGATTGAATTGTACCCAAAGTGAAATGCAAAAAGCAAGGTTTAAGTATTCTACCCTAACTGTTAAGTATTGTTATAATTCTAGCCATTATCGGTATCCGATAAATTAATTTTTGGATGGATGGAATCGCTGATCAGTTCCATCAAATTTTTAAGGGAAATGGTAAAAGGAACGCTGATACAATTTAACAGATAAAGATTTTTTTTCTTACGATCGATTTTATCAATAAAGGCTTTATTAATCAGATAAGTTTGACTGATGCGAATAAATTGGTTTGAAGAAAGCTGCGTGCAAATTTTAGATAAAGATTTAGCCAATGTATGTTTTTGTCCATTTTGCAGGTTAATATGGGTATAACATCCATCTGATTGACAAAAAATAATCTCATCAAATTGTACAACATGAATATAATCGCTATTGGATATGATAAGTTTTTGTGTGGAGTTTGGCGCAAAGAGCATAATGTATTTAATTAGAGGTTTTCATTGTGTGTGTTTGTAGCAAAAAATGGGTTTCAAAATAATTTGTGCCATCAGCATCATGGCCCTATCAGGCCACTAAAACAAATCTATGACTTGTTATGTTGAAAGCAATGCTATTTTAAAACCAAGCAATCATTTATTTTATTAGAAAAATCAGGTAAGAAAGAGACAGACCTTTTAATAAAAAATATTAATCTTAATATATAATTAACCAGATATATCAGTAATAGAAATATAGCACTGTAAAATTTAATTCGTCAGTCTATTTCATTACGCTACACTTACGCTGATATAGTTAAAAACTCTTTTTTAATCCATTTATTATCAGTTGATATTTTAAACCAACTATTTTTTTCGTCGATCACAAATATCTCTTGATTTTTGTAAAGAGAGGCTACTTTGGGATACGATGTTCCTGGGCCGCTCCTTACATTAAGTGTGCTTACATTTACAATACAACGTATTACATCTTTGGTGTAGGAAGCATTAACCCAGTTACTAGCAGAAGAAGAAATTTTATACCATCCATTTCTAATTTCGTAAATCCTAAGAATTGCACCTAATTTAACAGCTTCTCTATTTTTTACTTTATTACTTTGCAGATTCGCATCCTCTCTGATATTTAAAGTGTCAGAAATAACGTAAACATATTTTAAGATGGGAGGATTTGCAGGATAAATAACTGTATTTAAAGACTTTGATATCAGGGGAAGAAAGTTTTTTTCGCAATCGATTACCTTGTTACCACCAAAGAAATTCGTACCTGGACAGGTTTTATTATTCTTTGTGCCATTGTTACGTTCGCCTGTAGAAAGATTAAACCAATGGTGATAAACAATTTTATCACTGTTCACCGGAATATTAAATTTCTTACATAAAGCTGCAGTCATCCTGATGATGGTTTCCTGATGTTCTCCTGTCATGGTGTCTTTACCAAGATCGAAATTACCCAAGTGTTCTATACATATGGCATTAGCATTAAAACCATAGATACAAGCAGGTGTATGTTCCAAACTTCTTCCAGTTAAAATACTACCATCTGGATATGTAGTAAAATGCTGACCAATATCCATCCATCCATTATTATTCACATGATAATTTTTCATCGCAAGTTGTAGTTCAAAATGATTATCATTTTTAAAGGAAATATAACCTGGATTCCAGGTATGATGTTGTTGAATGTAGATAAGTGTTCTAGCGACCTTTAAGTTGGAAAGCCATTGTTCAAATTCGGAGATGTTGAGTTTTGTAAAACTAATTTTAGTAACCATGATAGTATTTATTTATTCTTTTGTGGGATTATATCTTGTTTAAAGGGGATTTAAGCAGTAATAAATACGCAAAGAAATTTACATTTTTTTTTCAGAAAAGATAATATTATTTTTCAACGAACGGATGATATCCGAATTGATGCACAATTTACGCCAGGAAAATTCATTTAAAGTTTTGTCCAGGATCAACAATGATTAGTTCTATAATGAAGAGGTACCTATAAAAATAGTTATTGAATTGGCACAGTTATAAAAATATGATACCTGAATACATTACTTGTACAAATCAGTAATACTTATAGTTTCATCAATCTTTTAATTAGGTTACTTATCTAAAAAAGTTTTCCACATTCCTGAAGTCTAAAACCCGATTTTGTCTATAATCATACTTTAAACTGTTTAAACCTATTTTTTGGCTAATTCTTATAAAAAGTGCTTAAATTTTGATTCCAGGCACATTTTACTAAATTTGAATTATACCAAAACCAAGTTTATGTACGAGTTAACCATACCTGCCGACCAAGTTAAAGAATCATTAAGCAAGCACATTTTAGCCGATGGCTTCGACCTGACCTATGATATGGAAAAAAGTCATGGTGCTTATATCTACGATTCTAAATACAACCGGACACTCCTTGATTTTTTTACCTGTTTTGCATCCGTACCGCTGGGATACAACCACCCCAAAATGGTGAATGATGAAAACTTCAAAAAGAATTTATTGCTGGCCGCAATGGCAAACCCATCCAATTCTGATGTTTATACCCAGCAATATGCCCAATTCTTAGAAACCTTCTCCAAAATTGGTATTCCTAATTATCTGCCGCATGCTTTCTTTATCGCAGGCGGAGGACTAGCTGTAGAAAATGCTATTAAAGTGGCCATGGACTGGAAAGTTCAGAAGAACTTTGCGAAAGGCTATACCGAAGAAAAAGGATTTAAAGTATTACATTTCGAAAAGGCATTCCATGGCAGAACGGGCTACACCTTAAGCTTAACGAATACCTTACCCGATAAAACAAAATGGTTCGCTAAATTTGATTGGCCTAGAGTTTCTGTACCTGAAGTGAATTTCCCACTCTCTGGTGAGAACTTAAATCATGCGATCCAAACCGAGGAAATATCTATAGAACAGATTAAGAAGGCTTTTGCAGAAAACAAAGACGATATCTGTGCTATTATTGTAGAACCCATTCAATCTGAAGGTGGCGATAATCATCTCCGTGAAGAGTTTCTGATTCAATTGAAAACTTTGGCTGATGAAAATGATGCATTCCTCATTTACGACGAAGTTCAAACTGGTGTAGGTTTAACAGGTAAATTCTGGTGTCACCAGAACTTTAGTGAAAAAGCACGACCAGACATTATAGCTTTCGGAAAAAAAATGCAGGTTTGTGGAATACTGGTAGGAAATAAAGTTGATGAAGTGGAAAAAAATGTATTCAAAGTTCCAAGCAGAATCAATTCTACCTGGGGTGGTAACCTGGTTGATATGGTGCGTTCATCGCAAATTCTACAAATTATAGCAGATGATCAGCTTTGCGAAAATGCAGAAAAAGTTGGTTCATATTTAAAAAGCAACTTGACTAATCTTGCTCAGCAATTTGATAAAATGACCAATGTCCGCGGACGAGGTTTGCTCTGTTCTTTTGATTTCCCGAATAAGGACATGCGAAACACTTTTATTTCCAAAGGTTTGGAACAAAACGTAATGTTTTTAGGTTGTGGGGAAAGAACCATCCGCTTTAGACCTGCACTTTGTATCGAACAAAAACATATTGACGAAGGATTGACGGTTATGGAAAAAATATTGCCTTTATTGTAAGCATGCGCAGAAAATCCCTTATTTACATTATTACAGCAATCGTTCTTATTTTAGTTTTCTTTATGGTTAAAGATACTTTTAATCAACCTGGAACTAAAGATATGAAAGCAGGCTTTAAAGAAATTGCTAAATACAGAAATGCGAACAACACTGGTCCGGTACAACGTATTTATGTAGTAACTGTTAAAGATTCTGTTTGGAAGGAAATGGAAGATTATGGAAATTTAATGCCACATACCAAATATGGCAGTACAAAGGTTTATTTTTTTATGGAAAAAGCAAATGTACCTCAAACACTGGAACCCGGAGCTGTAAACTTCGATCCTTCATTCAATAAAGATTGTATAGCCTTATATGAGAAAAGCGCCATGAGTCAGGTGGCATTTAATAAACATCCTTTATAAAATTTCCCGCAGATCAAAAAGATAACCGCAGAAAAATTAGCGAAAATCATCTTGATTTGCGGGAGAAATTTCGAGATTAAACAAAAGCAGAAAACCCGGTTATAGCCCGACCAACAATTAAGGTATTGATCTCTTTCGTGCCTTCGTAAGAATAAATCGCTTCAGCATCGGCGACAAATCGGGCTACATTATATTCGAGTAAAATACCGTTTCCACCCATTACTTCTCGGGCTTTGCTTACCACATCGCGGGTGCGCAGCGAACAGAAAACCTTCGCTAAAGAAGCATGTTCATCTTTCAATAAACCCTGATCCTGCAATTGAGAAAGCCTAAAACACAGCGTTTGCATCGCCGTCAGGTTAGAAAGCATTTCTACTAAATGATTCTGAATTAATTGGAAAGAGGCAATAGGTTTTCCAAATTGTTTTCGGGTTCGGGTATATTCCAAAGCATTTTCGTAAGCACCCCGTGCACAACCAACGGCCTGCCAGGCCACTCCTGCCCTTGTCATTTGTAAAACCTTCGCCGTATCTTTAAATGAATTGGCATTTTGCAAACGGTCTGCTTCTTCAACTTCGCAATTGGTTAACGTAATTAATCCATTTTGAACAATTCGCAAAGCCATCTTGTCCTGCATTTTCTCTACAGCAAAACCCGGATTATCCTTTTTTACAATGAAACCTTTCACTTCACCATCGCCCTCATCACGTGCCCAGATAATCAAGATATCAGCAAAAGTGGCGTTACCAATCCATTTTTTCTGACCATTCAGCACCCACTTATCACCAACTTTTTTACAAGTTGTGGTTAAACCACCCGCAGCTGCAGATCCTACTTCGGGTTCTGTTAATCCAAATGAACCGATAATTTTAAACTGTTGCATTAAAGGTAACCATTGTTGCTTTTGTGTCTCCGATCCGCAAAGATAAATTGAACCCATAGCAAGTCCGCTTTGAACACCAAAAAAAGTAGATATTGACGTGTCTATTCTCGCCATCTCCATCGCCAGGATACCTTCCATCAAGTTCGATTTTCCGGGACAGCCATAACCTTTATAGGTTAGTCCGCAGATGTTGAGTTCAGCAAGTTTCGGAATGATTTCAAATGGAAATTCGGCTTTATTCCAATAGTGATTAACGATAGGCTTCACTTCTTTTTCTAAAAAGGCACGAACTTTTAATTGTAAAGCACGATCTTCATCTTTCAAAGCTTCATCACCCAGGTGGTAAAAATCACCTTCTATGGGTGGCAACTCTCTTTTTTTACCTGATCCACCCATCATTTTCATCATCCCCTGAATTTGTTTATCATCCAGGCTCGAAATCGTTTCGACCATTTTAGGCAGATCTACTTTTTTAGACAGTGCTTCTAACTTATCGAAATCTACATGTTTGAAAAGGTTGTATGCATTTTTGAGTGAAGAGAATATATTCGCCATGATTATTCGTTTGGAGAGTAACAAATGAAGGAAGAATTTGTTGGAAAAGGTTTTTTTCTAAATCGTCCGTCATGCTGAATTTATTTCAGCAACTTTCTTGCTAAAAAGACCCTGAAATAAATTCAGGGTGACGATCGCATAAAAAACGTCAAACCTGAAGAGGTAACTTTCCTATCTCAAATCAAACAGATTATCCACCCCTAGTAATTTCCTCGAAGTAAATCCTTCACCAAAAGTGGCGCCAATGCTCTTTCCGAATTCCCTCGAACGGCCAATTACGGTTTCAAAAAATTCTGGTGATGAAATATAGGTTTGTAAACCATCCACATCAGGATTGTAGAACTGTGTTTTAAAGGCTTTGATCGATTCTATTTTTTGATCCATATGTTCCGAGATATCAACAATAATATCTGGTTTCAGATAACGATCCTGAATATATTGCAGTAATAATCTTGGTCGGTGGGCATCTTGATTCACACCATCCAATTTAGTTTCAATTTTAGGTAAACCAGAAAGAAAAACTGAGTCGTAAACCAAATCTCCGGCCCGGCCATGATCTGGATGACGGTCTTCTAATGCGTTACTTAAAATAATCTCTGGTTGATATTTCCTGATCATCTTAATCACTTCCAGACGATGAAACTCATCATTTTGAAAAAAACCATCTCTAAGGCGAAGATTCTCCCGAGCATGTAAACCTAATATTCTGGCAGAATCTGCAGCTTCTTCATCACGGGTTTCGGCAGTTCCGCGGGTGCCCAACTCACCACGGGTTAAATCTACAATTCCTACTTTTTTACCGAGGGCAATATGTTTTAAAATTGTTCCTGAACAACAAAGTTCTGCATCATCAGGATGAACAGCTATAACTAAAATATCTAATTTCATGATTATTGATTGGCATTATCGTTCAGCAGCTGCTGAACTTTCTTTTTAACCTTTGAACTCAAGGGTTTGGTGAAGGGCAAATAAAAATCGACGAGTTCGCCTTTTTTGTTCAGAATATATTTATGGAAGTTCCACCTGGGTTTAGAACTTAACTTCAAATTTTGTTTTTTATCGCTTAAGAATTGATAAAGCGGATGTGCATGTTCACCACGAACCATAATTTTATCAAAAATGGGAAATTTTACACCATGGTTAATTTCGCAAAATGAGGCGAGATCATCCCCAGCCAAAGGCTCCTGCTTTCCAAAGTCGTTTGTTGGAAAGCCTAAAATTTCAAAATCCGGGTGGTTGATTTCATCTTTTAATTGCTGCAGTTCTTTTAGCTGTGGGGTAAATCCACATTCAGATGCCGTATTCACAATTAAAACAACTTTATTCCGGTAAGCGGAAAGGGGTTGTTCCTCCCCATTGATTTTCTTAACCTTGAAAGAATAGATATTCGGAATGCTTTCCTGCATTTGATTTATTGATAAAACCCTGAAGTCCTGATGATCGATTCAATATCACGATCTTCATTAGGGTTGTAAGTACTCTTTAAATTATGACCAACCACACGGGCAACAATCTGATAAGAAAAAGCAGCAAAACCACCTTTAGTTTGCTTTACAATATCATAAGTAGTTCTTCCAACTTCTCGATCGATAAGCTTCGTTAAAATTTGGCCTTGTGTAATAGTTAGTTCTTTAATTTCACGGTTAAACATGTCTTTAATTTCTTGATCACATTGCTTAACCAGTTTCTTTTGGTCCTTTTTTTCGGGTGTGCGGGCAATATCCTCTTCCAACTGCTGATACCGACGCTTCGCAAAAAGCGCATAAGGCATTACTTTTAATACATTGTAACGCAACCTGTTATAAGCCATTTGTTCAGCTGGAGATTTCCAGATTCTATGTGCAAAAATACTCACATCCTGCAGCTGCATCCAGGGAATCATCATTCCATTATCATTTGTAGAGGCTACTCTAATCGTATCCGCTTTGCTCATTTTAGGAAAAACCGGGGCTACAGGCTCCTGGGCTTTTAGTGTAACACCAAAAATCATGACAATAAACAGAATGATTAGCCCTTTTAAATTCATAAATTTATACTTTAACAAAGTTAGGTGTTATTTCATATATTAGTCGTCTAACACAACTAATATAAGTTTTATTCATAAATAAGACGCAAATTTTTACGCAAAAAAAACAAATGAAAACAGAGTTAGTGATTGATTTAGAGGCGGAAAAGCAAGAGATATTAAAGAGATACAGGGCCTTACTTCGGGCCAGCAAGTCTACGTTGCAGAAAGGAGATAAAAAAGAAATCAGGAAGGCTTTCGATATGGCGCTTGAAAGCCATAAAGATATGCGACGTAAATCTGGCGAACCTTATATCTATCACCCTATAGCGGTGGCACAAATTGCTGCCGAAGAAATTGGCTTAGGTACCACATCCATCGTATGCGCTTTGCTACATGATGTGGTGGAAGATACTGATATCACGCTTGAAGATATCGAGCGTGAATTTGGCAAGAAAACCGCAAAAATAATTGATGGATTAACGAAGATATCAGGCGTATTTGATACCAATAGTTCACTGCAGGCAGAAAATTTCCGTAAAATGCTGCTTACGCTGGCTGATGACGTAAGGGTAATTTTAATTAAACTGGCTGATCGTTTACACAATATGCGAACGATGGAGTTCATGCCGCGCCACAAACAGCTGAAAATTGCATCTGAAACCATTTATCTTTACGCCCCACTAGCACACCGTTTAGGTTTATATGCCATAAAATCAGAATTAGAAGATCTTTCTATGAAATATCTTGATCCTGATACCTATAAGTTTATCGCCAAAAAACTGAATGAGAAAAAAGCAGAGCGTGCCCTTTTTATTAAAAAATTCGTAGAACCGATTGATGAAATTGTTCACGAGCAAGGTTTAGTTGCAGATGTATATGGCAGGCCAAAATCCATTCATTCTATATGGAATAAAATGAAAAAGAAAAATATTCCTTTTGAAGAGGTTTATGATCTTTTTGCCATTCGGATTATTTTAGACAGCGCCTATGAAAACGAGAAGGCAGATTGCTGGAAAGCCTACTCTATTGTAACAGACTTATACCGTCCAAACCCCGACCGTTTGCGCGACTGGGTATCATCACCAAAAGGAAATGGCTATGAAAGTTTGCACACCACCGTGATGGGACCTCGCGGGCAATGGGTAGAAGTGCAAATCCGGACACAAAGAATGAACGAAATTGCCGAAAAAGGTTTTGCAGCGCATTGGAAATACAAAGAATCAAGCAATGATAACGGCCTTGACCAATGGATCCAAAAAGTGAGGGAAATGCTAAGCAATCCGGAAGCGAATGCTTTAGATTTTCTGGATGATTTTAAAATGAATCTTTTCTCTGATGAGATTTTCATTTTCACGCCAAAAGGTGCGTTGCTTCAGTTGCCTTTAGGTGCAACGGCATTAGATTTTGCCTTTGAAATCCATACTGGCGTTGGTGCAACCTGTATTGGAGCCAAGGTGAATCATAAACTGGTTCCCATATCTTATAAACTCCAAAATGGCGATCAGGTAGAAATTATCACCTCCAATAAACAAACACCAAAAGAAGATTGGTTAAACATTGTGGTAACGGCGAAAGCCAAATCCAAAATTAAATCATCGCTTAAAGAAGAAAAAAGAAAGATTGCCGATAACGGTAAGGAAATATTGGAACGGAAACTTAAATCGCTTAAAATCACTTACAATACTGATAACCTTCAAAAACTAAGTTACTTCTTTAAATTGCCGTCCACCCAGGAGCTTTTTGTAAATGTTGCGCTGGGAAAAATTGAGCTAAGAGATATTAAAGAATATCTAAATAGCGAGAAGGAAGTAGAAACCCGCGGGCCAGAACGCCCAGAAAATTTATCTGTAGATGGTGTTAAGAGTAAAATAAAAGGTGGAGAATCTGATATACTGCTAATAGGTGAAGACATGCAACGTATTGATTATACGCTTGCGGCCTGTTGCAATCCTATTCCGGGCGATGATGTTTTTGGGTTCATTACTGTTAGTGACGGGATTAAAATTCACCGAACCAATTGCCCAAATGCAGCACAATTAATGGCTAATTATGGCTACCGGGTGGTGAAGGCAAAATGGAATAAACAGCAGGAGTTAACTTTCTTAACAGGTTTACGCATTGTCGGTATTGATGATGTTGGTTTAATCAATAACATTACCAGGGTAATTTCAACTGACTTTAAAGTAAATATGCGTTCCATTACTGTTGATACGAATGAGGGCATATTTGATGGCTCAATTATGATCTTCGTTAATGACACCGAACATTTGGAAAACTTAATTAAGAACCTTTTAAAGGTAAGGGGAGTTACAGGAGTAACAAGGTTTGATGCATAAAAGAGAAAGATAGTCTGGAGCCCGAAGTCAAAAGTATTAAGTCCAGATACTGACTTAATACTTTTGACTTCGGACTAAACTTACAACATTTCAACAATAGAACAACATAACAATCAAACAATTTACCTACCTTTGATTGGAGTTTAAACACTATGCCTGAACAAAAAACAAATGAGCTCGTTCGCAAGATTTTTGAAGCTTATTTAGAAAACAAAAATCTACGCAAAACGCCTGAGCGTTTCGCCATATTGGAGGAAATATATTCTAGAAACGATCACTTCGACGTTGAAACCCTCTATATCCACATGAAAAATCAAAAGTATCGCGTAAGTCGAGCTACGGTTTACAATACTTTAGAGTTATTAGTTTCATGTGATTTGGTTACCAAGCATCAGTTTGGCAAAAACATGGCGCAATTTGAAAAATCTTACGGCTACCGCCAGCATGACCATGTAATCTGCATTGAATGTGGTAAAGTAGTAGAATTTTGCGATCCCCGTATTCACCAAATTCAAACCATGGTTGGAGATCTTTTAAAATTCGATGTAAAACACCATTCGTTAAACTTATACGGATTCTGCTCAGATTGTAGCATGGCCAGAAAAGTAAATGAGTCTGCCAAGACAGCCAAGCTTGAAGAAAATTAAATCAATCCACAAAATAAAACCAGCTTAAATTTTTAATAATGACGCAAGTAGATGTACTTCTCGGCCTGCAATGGGGTGATGAAGGAAAGGGAAAAATCGTTGATGTACTCAGTCCAAAATATGATCTTATTGCCCGTTTTCAAGGCGGTCCGAATGCCGGACATACACTTGAATTTGACGGTAAAAAATTCGTTTTAAATACCATCCCATCAGGAATTTTCAATGAAAAAACCATGAACCTTATCGGTAATGGTGTAGTAATCGATCCAATCATTTTAAAAAGAGAGTTAGATAACTTAAAAAAAGCTGGTCATGATCCTGTTGCCGATGGCAAATTGGTAATTGCACGCAAAGCACACTTAATTTTACCTACTCACCAATTATTAGATGCGGCTAATGAAGCACGCATGGGTAAAAATAAAATCGGTTCAACACTTAAAGGAATTGGCCCGACATATATGGATAAAACTGGTCGTAATGGTCTTCGTGTTGGCGATACTACACTTCCAGATTTTAAAGAACGCTATGCTAAGTTAGTGGAAAAGCACACAGAAATCCTTTCACACTACGAAGGTTTCGAATATGAATTAGCAGAAAAAGAAGCTTCATTCTTTGAAGCTATTGAGTTTTTAAAAAGCATTCCTCATGTAGATAGCGAACATTTTGTGAATGGCTATTTAAAAGAAGGAAAAGCAGTTTTAGCAGAAGGTGCACAAGGAACTTTATTAGATGTTGATTTTGGATCTTATCCGTTTGTAACTTCTAGTAACACCACCACTGCTGGTGCTTGTACTGGTTTAGGTATTGCACCTAATAAAGTTGGTGCTGTTTATGGTATTTTCAAAGCATATTGTACACGTGTTGGTGGAGGTCCTTTCCCTACTGAATTAGACAATGAAGTTGGTGAAAATTTACGCGCTTTAGGTCATGAATTTGGTGCAACAACTGGTCGTGCCCGTCGTTGTGGCTGGATTGATCTTCCTGCATTAAAATATGCCATCATGTTAAACGGAGTAACCGAATTAATTATGATGAAAGCTGATGTATTGGATACATTCGAAACCATTTATGCTTGTACGCATTATGAATACAACGGTGAAACCATTGACTACATGCCATACGATATCATTTCAATTGAACCAAAACCAGTATTAAAAGCAATAGATGGTTGGGCTACTGATGTGACTAAAATTACTTCAGTTGATCAGATTCCAACTAAATTAAACGATTATATTGCTTTTTTAGAAAAAGAATTAGAAGTGCCTATTAAATTCCTTTCTGTAGGACCAGATAGAGCACAAACTTTAGAATTACGTTAAAATATTTAATACATATACAGAAAAAGCAACCTGATAAAAGGTTGCTTTTTCTGTATATAACTTTTTTTAGTTTTGTTATAGCCTTTATTTATCTTAGAACTCCCTACCGAAAACATTACATCTCATCGATATCTAATTATTACACCAAAGTTTAATTTAAATAAAAATGAGCGATTTAAAATTATTTGAAGACAAGGCAGTACGTTCTGCCTGGAATGAACAAGATGATAAATGGTATTTCTCTATAGTTGATGTAGTTGAAGTATTAACAAATTCACCACGTCCTAGAAAATATTGGAATGCTTTAAAAACAAAACTACAAAATGAAGGCAGTGAACTGTCCCATAAATTGGGACAGTTGAAAATGCCGGCGGATGATGGAAAAATGAGAATGACTGATGTTGCCAATACAGAACAACTTTTGCGCCTTATTCAATCTATTCCATCGCCAAAAGCTGAACCTTTTAAACAATGGCTGGCACAAGTTGGTGCAGAAAGAATTGCCGAAATAGAAAACCCAGAATTAGCACAAGCCAGAATTAGAGCAACTTATAAAGCCAAGGGGTACAGCAATGAATGGATAGAAAAACGAATTCGCGGTATTCTTGTACGTGATGAACTTACTAACGAATGGAAACAAAGAGGTGTAAAAGAAGGCAAGGAATACGCCATTTTAACTGCCGAAATCAGCAAAGCAACTTTTGGTATTATTCCAAGCGACTATAAAAAGCTAAAAGGTTTAACAAAAGCGAATGAGAATCTGAGAGACCACATGACAGATTTGGAATTGATTTTTTCGATGCTGGGCGAAGCCTCAACAACAGAAATTGCCAAAAACAGAGATGCTAAAGGCTTTGATGAAAATCATACTGCAGCAAAGGCAGGTGGTAGCGTTGCGGGTAAAGCTCGAAAAGATTTAGAACAAAAATCGGGTAAGAAAATAGTAAGCAATCAAAACTTTAAAGCGCTTACAGAAAAAAGCGATAAGAAAACCCTGAAATAGCAAATTAAATAGTCTTAAACCCTATCAAAAACAAAAAATAGCATCTTTGAAAACCACACAAAATAAACCTAATTTCAAACAAAAAGCATTGCATTGGGCTAATCAGTTTGATGTTTGCTGTTTGTTGGATTCTAATTACTATAATGATATTTATTCAGCCTATGATTTCATGATCGCAGCTGGAGTTCATAATGAATTAGAATGTTCGGTAAATCAGGCTTTTGATCACTTAAAAGACTTTTATTCGCTATATAAAGAATGGATATTCGGTTTTTTTAGCTATGATCTCAAAAATGGAATTGAAGATCTCAAATCGAATCATCCAGACCAACTGGCTTTCCCTGATTTATACTTTTTTGTTCCGAAGTATTTGATTGGTATTAAAAATGGTGAAATACATGTTTTAATAGGTAATGATACGATCATAGATGAGATTAATCAATTTAACATCAGCTATAGCGCTAAGCCCAATCAACTGAAAATCGCCAAGCGAATAACAAAAGATCAATATATTGATAAAGTAGAAACTTTAAAAAATCACATTCTTCGTGGCGATATTTATGAAGTTAATTTTTGTCAGGAGTTTTTTGCAGAACATGCGATAATAAATCCTTTACAAACCTTTGATGCATTAAATAGCGTATCTCCTACTCCATTTTCAGGTTATTTCAAAATCAAAAATCGTTATATTTTATCGGCTACGCCGGAAAGATTTTTATGCAAACGCGATAACAAACTCATTTCACAACCCATAAAGGGAACGGCAAGAAGAAGCAATAATCTACACGAAGATGAGCGCATTGCCATTCAGCTTAAAAATGATTCGAAAGAACAATCTGAAAATGTGATGATCGTCGATTTGGTGCGGCATGATCTTACAAAATCTGCGGTCAAGGGTACTGTTAAAGTAGATGAACTTTTTGGCATTTATAGCTTTCCACAGGTACATCAAATGATTTCGACGATCAGTTGTGAACTTCATCCTGAAATTCATCTGGTTGATGCAATAAAAAACACTTTTCCTATGGGCTCCATGACTGGTGCTCCTAAGGTTAAAGCAATGGAATTAATTGAAGACTATGAAGAAACTAAACGCGGGATCTATTCAGGTTCTTTTGGCTATATAGATCCGGCAGGCAACTTTGATTTCAATGTGGTGATCAGAAGTATTCTGTACAATGCGGAAAATAAATATTTATCATTCCAGGTTGGAGGAGCAATTACTTATGAATGCCAGGCAGAGCAAGAATATGAAGAATGTTTGCTTAAGGCGAGTGCGATGTTGAAGGTGTTAGGCGGTTAGGCGCAACAGCTTGGTTGAGGTATTTTTTTAAAAAACAAAAATTAAGCCTTCGCTAAACATAGTTTTTATCCTTTGACTAATTATTACCCTTCACCTTACTTCAAATAAAACTAACCCGGAAGTAAATTCTGGTTGACGACGAAATAAAAAAGGTGTAAGGTTTTAGCACCATGCATAAACCTTACACCTTTAAACCTTAAGCCTTTCACCTTGAAAGCCTTTATTTTTTATAATACTGTTGTGCTTCAGGCAAATATTTTTGAATTTGAGCAATACGGGTTGCATCACTTGGGTGGGTACTTAAAAATTCTGCTGGTTTTTGTGCTCCTGCAGATGCAGCCGACATTCTATTCCAAAAACTTGTTGCATTTTGTGGATTATATCCGGCCATAGCCATGAAGATTAAACCTAAACGATCTGCTTCTAATTCTTGATTACGACTAAATTTAAGCATTGCAACTGGTGTACCTACACCATAAAGCGTATTAAAAATGGATTGCGTTTTAGGATTTTTAGACAACGCTACTCCGGCTGCTGCTCCAACACCTTGTGCTACCATCTCCTGAGACATACGTTCAGCTGAGTGACCAGCAATAGCATGTGCAATTTCATGTCCCATTACAGTTGCTAAACCTGCATCATCTTGTGTTACAGGTAAAATACCAGTATAAACCACAATCTTACCGCCAGGCATACACCATGCATTTTTCTCATTATTCTGAACCACATTAACTTCCCACTGGTAATCAGCAATTAAATTACCATAATTGTTGTTGTTCATATAGGTTTTTACTGCACTAATTAGCTTATTACCTACAGTTTTCACTTTTAAGGCTTGTGCATTTGATGCAGATAAAACAGTGCTTTTATTCTCTGTTAAAAAGGTACTATACGCCTGAAATGCCATAGGTAAAACCTGATCATTACTTACCAAATCAAATCGACTACGTCCTGTTAAAGGCACCGTTGAACATGAATTAAATAATAGAATGCCAGCAATACCTGCCGTTAAAAATAATTTTTTCATAATGATTTTAGTTGAATGATAAACCTTTTAGGCAAACCGAGAATTAAACAGTATGCTTGTAAATAAGTTTTGATAATGTGCTTTTGTTAGTTAATTAGTTTTTTTCCTAAACAAATACACTTTAGATTCCTTGCCCTTCAGCAATCTTTCGAGATTTTTTTGATGTGTAACTAAGATCAGAACACAAACCACCATGCCATAAAGCACTTCAGATTTTATTGAAACCTGAAACAAAAAGACAACACTGAGTGGAAATGTAAAGCCAGCACAGATTGAACTTAATGAGACATATTTAGTTAATAATAGTACAATCACAAAAACCAGAACGCAAAGCATAGATGCTTCGAAGTTAACTGCCAAAATCATTCCAAAAAGTGTGGCCACTCCTTTTCCACCTCTAAAACCTGCAAAAACAGGAAATAAATGCCCCATCACAGCGGTTACTCCTAAGGCTAGCTGATAGTTAACAAAAACAACAGAATTTTGCGGCCCGGTAACAGACATCCCTATTAAATAAGCTAAATTGGTAGCTGTATAGCCTTTAGCGATATCAATGATCATTACCGCTATACCTGCTTTTTTGCCTAAAACCCTGAATGTATTGGTTGCGCCTGCGTTACCACTTCCATACTCTCTTACATCAATACCATAAAAAGCCTGACCAAGCCATACTGCAGTTGGTATAGATCCAAATAGATATGCAAACAATAAGGCGCTGAGCGAATAAACCGTAACCATAGCCTACAATGATACAAAAATTAAGCTTTCAATTTTACAACACATCAATTTAGTATGCTTTTAAGCTGATGTCAAGGCTTTTTACTGAATGTGTAAGTGCACCCATTGATATAAAATCTACACCGCAAGCAGCATATGCTAACACATTATCTTCTGTAATGCCGCCAGATGCCTCGGTTGTAAATCTACCATCAATCAATGCTACAGCGGTTTTTAAATTTTCGAAACTAAAATTATCAAGCATAATCCGGTCAACACCTCCAATAGCCAATACTTGCGATAATTCCTCAATACTCCTCACTTCAATCTCAATTTGTAGCGATTTGTGGTGATCAGCTAAATATTTCTTGGTCGAATAAATCGCATTAGATATTCCGCCGGCATAATCAACATGATTATCCTTAATCAGAATCATATCATATAATCCAATCCGGTGATTAACACCACCACCAATTCTCACAGCCCACTTTTCAAGGTAACGTAAACCTGGTGTTGTTTTACGCGTATCTAAAATTTTAGTTTTAGTATTTTTCAAAAGTGAAACAATGTGATGTGTTTTTGTAGCAATGCCACTCATTCTCTGCATACAGTTTAGAACCAACCGTTCAGCAATAAGAATAGCATGTGTGCTTCCTGAAACTGTTAATCCTATGTCTCCGACTTTTACTTCGGCTCCATCTTGCAATAATACATTCACTTGTAAATCAGCATCTACAATTTTGAAGATCTCCAGCGCTAACTCCATCCCGGCCAGAATTCCATCTTCTTTAATGATAAGTTTTGCCTTTCCCTGAGTTCCTTCCGGAATGGTTGATAATGAAGTATGATCACCATCACCCACATCTTCAGCAAGAGCGTTTTTTATAAATTGATGTATAAGTTGAATATCCAAAGTATAGATTTTATGCAGCAAAAATAAGAATTATTTATGAGCAGACAATCGACAGATAGATTTAAAAGGAAACTGACAGAAGAATCTGACAGAAAATACTGACACCGATTTAGGTTTACAGATGATTTATTACCTTGTATGATAGCGGTTTCAGTCTTAATCCTTTGCAGGCTCAATCCTTAATTCAGTAATTAAAAAGCTACTGTTAAATTTCTTCATGGTAATAGAAACCCTGAACGTTTCTTTTGAAGTATTTAAAATTACGACTCCAAACCGATAGTTTGGACTATTGTTAATTTTATGAAAAACGCTTGTTTTAACGGGAGGATGCTTGACAAAAAAATCTCTCAAAATTTGTTCACCCTGTGCTTTAGAATAGACATCTTCTTCATCAACAATAATCAATTCAATAGTCGATGCAAAATTTTTAGCAATCTCTTTAGCATTGCCAGCCTTAAAATACGAGGATAAATCATCAATAATATCAGCCTGATAGGCTTTAGAACTATATAATGACGATAAACTAATGATAAGTAAAAAGAAGCTCCGGATCATTTCTGTATTTTATACAAAAATAGTAGCTAAAATTATGCCATTAGCTTATCAAAAAACAGATTTCTTAATTTGTATAACCTTCAATAAAGTTATATTTGCCATATGAATAGAATACTAGAACATGGTTTACAAGAAAATGTTTTAGTCTTAATTATAATTTTTGAATAAATATGGTAAATAATAAAAAAGTTGCTCTTATCATTTTAGATGGCTGGGGTTACGGACGTCAAGACAATTCTGATGCTGCATACGCTGCAAAAACACCTTTTTTCGATTCCTTATTACAGCACTACCCAAACTCAAAACTGGAAGCATCCGGTGAGGCTGTAGGGTTACCTGCCGGACAAATGGGAAATTCAGAAGTTGGACATATGAATTTAGGTGCTGGTAGAGTAGTTTACCAGGAACTTGGAAGAATTAACAAATCTATAGCAGACCGGGAATTACATGTAAATCCTGTTTTACTTGATGCTTTTGATTATGCGAAACAAAATAATAAAGCCGTTCACTTTATTGGCTTAGTTTCAAATGGAGGTGTTCACGCACATATAGAACACCTGAAAGCACTTTGCGATGCAGCAAATGAGGCTCAGGTTCAAAATACTTTTGTACATGCCTTTTTAGATGGCAGAGATACAGATCCAAATTCTGGATTAGATTTTATTACCGATTTACAAAACCATCTTCAGCACGGAAATGCAAAACTAGCTACAATGGTTGGTCGTTACTATGCAATGGACCGTGATAATCGTTGGGAGCGTGTAAAACGGGCCTATGATGTGATGGTAAATGGTGTTGGAGAAAAAACACAAGATGCTTTAAATGCAATTCAAAATTCATATCAAAATGGCATTACTGATGAATTTTTAAATCCGGTAGTCCTTACCCAAACAAATGGAGCGCCTATTGCAACCATTCAACCTGATGATGTGGTGATCTGTTTTAACTTCCGTACTGATAGAGGACGCGAAATTACTACTGCACTAACACAAAAAGATTTTCCGGAGCAGCAAATGCATAAGTTACCATTGTACTATGTGACCATGACCACATACGATGAGAGCTTTGAAAAAGTGAATGTAATGTTCACAAAAGATGATCTGACCAAAACAATTGGTGAAGTTTTATCTGAAAATAATAAGAATCAGATTCGTATTGCAGAAACTGAAAAATATCCTCATGTTACCTTCTTCTTTTCGGGTGGCAGGGAAACTGAATTTCCGAATGAAAAACGTATTTTAATTCCTTCTCCAAAGGTAGCTACATATGATCTGCAGCCAGAAATGAGTGCAGCTGGTATAACCGAAGCCATCACTGCAGAAATGGAATCTGGATGGGCAGATTTTATTTGCCTAAACTTTGCTAATCCAGATATGGTTGGCCACACAGGTGTTTTTGATGCAGTGGTAAAGGCGGTAGAAACAGCAGATAAATGTGCGGAAACCGTAGTCAATAAAGGTTTAGAAAATGGTTATTCTTTTATTTTATTGGCAGATCATGGTAACTCAGAATTTATGGTAAATGGCGATGGATCTGCAAATACGGCTCATACTACAAATCTGGTTCCTTGTATCCTAATCGACAATGATTATAAAACTATTGCCGATGGAAAACTGGGTGATATTGCGCCTACTGTTCTTAAAATTTTAGGCGTTGATATTCCAGCTGAAATGACTGGAAACGTTTTAGTATAATGATCAAAAACCTTTATATACTGGTATTTGCCCTGGCACTTCTTTCCTGTAATCAGCATGAAGAACCTATGGCAAATACCGGATTAACCTATTTCGATTTAAAAGGTTACTTTGGAAAAGAGATTCTTCGTTTGAAAAAAGCGAAAACCAAAGTAAATAAAACGGTAAGTATTAACGGTATCGAAGAACATAAAACTTCACTGATTAATGACTGGGATAAAGAACTTGCCATTTTTGTAAACGCAGATATTAACAAAAATTCATGGAAGGGCAGCTTTAAGATTAACAGCAGTGTTAGTGTAGATATTTATACGACTACCAATAAGAAGATTCCAATTAAAAAGGTTTCAGTAACACACCAATTCTCTCGTGTAAGTAAAATTGAAATTATCATTAATAATAAGAATATTCTATTTCAATCGCAGGATACGCTTGTCTATATTCCAGATCAGTTGTATCAGATTAAAAAGCAACAAAAAATAAGATTTCTTGCACCTAAAAATTATGCAGTTATTGCCAGGTTTAATCCATAAAAAAAGCAGTCAATTTCAGGTTGACTGCTTTTTTTATGGAATTTAAATTTATTTTAAACTGGCTATCTGTGCTTTATCATAAGTAACCCAATCGATAATATCTTTTCTTAATGGCTGCATAGTGAGTACTTTCTGAAAATCGGCAATTGAGCTATTAAATAAACCGATACAGGCAACCTTCTCTGCTCCTTTTTTTACTTTGTAAGATTTATAAATTGCATAATCTTTATAGGCTAACCCACGATTTTGAAACATCTGCGTATCCTCATCTCCATTAATTTCAATGGCTTTGGTAAAATCCTTAATGGCAGCAGTATAGAAATTTTCACGCATGGTATTTAACGATTCTTTCGGATCATTTGCAATATTTAACCTTGCTTTTCCACGGTAGTAATAAGCAGAAACTTCATTAGGCTTCATGGCTAGTAAACGACTATAGGTTGCAATACACTTTTCATATTCTCCGTTTTGAAAATAAGAATAACCCAGCATTTTTAAAACATTGGCATTATCAGGTGTTTTGGTATCAGCTTTTTCTAATTGTGTAACAGCAGTTCTATAATCACCCTTCATCATGGCCTGCATACTCTTTTCATAATTGTTCTGAGCAAAACTTGTAGTTGATGAGAAAATGATTAATCCTAAAATCGCTTTTTTAAAATAGTTCATGTATGAATAATAATTTAGATAAATCTAGCACCTTCATAGGGCGTATTTTTTTGCAATATAATTCTATTATAATAATTTAATAGTTTTTAATTTTCTTTACCCTTAAAAAACGGAATGCCCAGATATTAGCATAAACGCTAAATTAAAAGAATTATGATATTAACACCAATAATTATATTTGTCTGCCTTTTTAACATAAGATTAATATAGTTTTTACTTTGGCACAAGAGTTGAATTTATTATATTACTAACATAATTAAACAATGTGAATACGATCAAACTGCCAGTTTGTCGTGAGAGGAAAACGTGAAAATGAGTAAACAAGATATATTTGATTTCCATTCTGCTATGCCAATAATAAATGAGGATACCGAATTCTTCCCTTTAATGTCTCAACAAGACGAGGAGGAAATGAACAACGAGGATACGCCTGAAACATTGGCTATTTTACCCTTAAGGAACACCGTTTTATTTCCAGGAGTGGTTATTCCAATTACTGTTGGAAGGGATAAATCTATAAAATTAATAAAAGAAGCTTACAAGGGAAACAAAATTATTGGGGTAGTATCTCAAAAGGACGTTTCCATTGAAGACCCTACCTTTGAGCAACTTAACACGGTAGGTACAGTGGCTAATATCATTAAATTGCTGCAAATGCCAGATGGCAATACCACTGTAATTATACAGGGTAAGCAAAGATTTAGTTTGATTGAAGAAGTTCAGAATGAGCCTTACATCAAAGCTGTAGTTAAAAAATTTGAGGAGCAAAAACACAAGGCTGATAAAGAGTTTAAAACTTTAATTGCGTCTATACGTGAAATGTCAGCTCAGATTATTCAGCTTTCTCCAAATATTCCAAGCGAGGCCAGCATTGCTTTGAAAAACATTGAAAGCAATTCATTTCTGATCAATTTTATTTCATCAAATATGAATGCCGAAATGGCCGACAAGCAAAAAATTCTGGAAATGAATAAATTGCTGGATCGGGCACAGAAAGTAATGGAATTGTTGATGGTTGAATTGCAGATGCTGGAATTAAGAAATCAAATTCAATCTAAAGTTCGTACCGATCTTGATAAACAACAACGTGATTATTTCTTAAATCAGCAGTTAAAAACAATTCAGGAAGAATTAGGTGGAAACTCTGCTGACTTAGAGTTTGATGCTTTACAAGAAAAAGCAAAGCTGAAGAAATGGACAAAAGAAGTTAATGATCACTTTGATAAGGAGCTTGATAAATTAGGTAGGATGAATCCGGCTGCTCCTGATTATTCTGTTCAATTGAATTATCTTGAATTACTACTGGATTTACCCTGGAGTGAATTCACAAAGGATAATTTCGATTTAAAAAGAGCTCAACGCATTTTAGATAAAGACCACTTTGGCTTAGAAAAAGTAAAACAACGTATTGTTGAATACCTTGCTGTACTGAAGCTTAAGCGGGATATGAAGGCACCAATTTTATGCCTGGTAGGCCCTCCGGGTGTTGGTAAAACTTCATTAGGAAAATCCATTGCAAAAGCTTTAGGCCGTAAATACGTTAGAATGGCTTTAGGTGGCATTCGCGATGAAGCAGAGATTCGTGGTCACCGTAAAACGTATATTGGAGCAATGCCTGGTCGTATTATTTCGTCAATCAAAAAAGCAGGTGCAGATAATCCTGTATTTGTTTTAGATGAGATAGATAAGGTTGGAACCGATCACCGTGGCGATCCATCTTCAGCTTTGCTTGAGGTATTAGATCCTGAGCAGAATAATGCTTTCTATGATCATTATGTAGAAATGGATTATGATTTATCTAACATTTTATTCATTGCAACAGCCAATTCATTAAGTACTATACAACCAGCTTTACTGGATCGTATGGAAATTATTGAGGTAAATGGTTACACAATTGAAGAAAAGATTGAGATTGCCAAGAAATACCTTTTGCCAAAACAAAAAGAAAATCACGGCTTACAAAACAAACATATCAACCTTAAACCTGCGCTAATTGAAAAGGTAATTGAAGATTATACCCGTGAATCCGGCGTACGTGGTTTAGAAAAGAGAATAGGTTCTCTAGTACGTGGTGTGGCCACTAAGGTAGCTATGGAAGAAGAATACAATGTAACTTTAACCAATGAAGATGTTGAACGCATTTTAGGTGCACCAATTTACGATAAAGATTTATATGAAGGTAATGAAGTAGCAGGTGTGGTTACTGGTTTGGCCTGGACAAGTGTAGGTGGCGATATTTTATTTATTGAATCCAGCTTAAGTCCGGGTAAAGGTAAATTGACTTTAACGGGTAACCTGGGTGATGTAATGAAAGAATCGGCAGTGATTGCACTGGCTTACTTACGTGCACATGCCGCAGAATTTGGTATTGATTATGCCCTGTTTGATCATTGGGATGTTCATGTTCACGTACCTGCAGGTGCAACGCCTAAAGATGGACCTTCCGCTGGTGTAACCATGTTAACAGCACTAACCTCTGTATTTACACAACGTAAGGTAAAACAACATTTAGCCATGACTGGTGAAATCACTTTGCGTGGTAAAGTTTTGCCAGTTGGCGGGATTAAAGAAAAAATTCTGGCTGCCAAAAGAGCAAATATTAAGGAAATTATCCTTTGTAAAAGTAACCGAAAAGATATTTTAGAGATTAAAGAAAGCTACATCAAAGACCTTACTTTTCATTACGTAAGTGAAATGAGTGAAGTAATAGATTTAGCCTTAACAGAAAACAAGGTTAAAAAACCATTGGATCTGAGCATTAAGGCTGTTCCGATTGTCAATTAATTGGTAAATCTTTTGGATGATCTTTCGAAAATTCAATAACAATAAATACATTTATGGCCCGGGTAATTATCCGGGCTTTTTTATGAAATTATTTTTCACCACTACTATCCTTTGTTTAATCTGTCTAACAGGTTTCAGTCAATCTTTCAAAAACGAATTTGGTTTTAAAACCGAAAATGATGCTTATTTAGCTACCTTAAACGACCGCTACTATACCAATGGATTATTCCTTTATTTTCGCAGGGCGATAGATCCAGCAAAATTTTCAGAAAAAATAGAAAAGAAAACCTATGAAATATCTGCCGGTCAGAAAATGTATACGCCATATTGGGGGCAAGTAGCTAAAAAAGAAGATCAAGACCGGCCTTTCGCTGGTTACTTATATGCCGGTGCTGCATACTCTGTATTTTATAAAAATGAAAGTGTTTTGAAAACCAGTGTAGAAATTGGAACCGTTGGACCAAATTCACTGGCACAGGATGCACAAAAATTCCTGCATAAAACAGTTGGCTTTTATACCCCTGCAGGATGGGAATATCAAATTAAAAATGAATTTGCGGTTAATCTTGCTGCAAGCTACAGTAAGCTTTTGATGCGATCTACTGATAATATCATTGATTTAAGTGGCCAGGGTTATGCAAACCTTGGCACCACATTTTCCGGACTAGGTGCATCAGTTTTATTTAGAGCTGGAAGATTAAACCAATTGTTTAATAGTGCTTATCATAATGCTGTAATAGGCGATTCAAAAACAGCAGCCTTAAATAAATCAGAATTTTTCTTTTATGCCAAGCCTCAGCTCAATGTAGTAGCTTATGATGCAACCATCCAGGGAAGTTTATTTAAAAACAACAGCCCATTAACTTTTGACGTAAAGCCCATTGTTTTCGAACAGCAGTTAGGCATAAACTACAGTTCAAAAAGATTTACAGCAGATTTTAACATTATCTTTAAAACCAAAGAGGTGAAAAGTGTAGCCAAAGCACAGAATTATGGTGGCTTGAGTTTGTTTTATCGGTTTGGAAGATAAAAACTCCTAAATCTCCTAAATAAGACTGTTGACTTTCTACAGCATCATAACAGAATCGGTAATTTTTGCTTGAGTTCTATTCTTCTTTTAAGGTGTTTGTAGCTTTTCTGCTTTTCTTTCTATCAGAAGTATAAGCCTTATTTTTTAATCTGTTTTCTATCACACCTTTCGGAATTTTCGTTGGCTTTCTTTTCTTTTGAACATGAAGAGAATTTTTGAGCAGTTCGATGAGTTTAGCAATTGCCTTTTCTTTGTTTAAAAGCTGACTGCGATCTTCCTGCGATACTACATGAAGTAAACCTTCACTATCCAACCTGTTTTCAAGCCGGGCCCTCAGCAATATTTTCTCCTCTTCATTCAGGTAATCATTTGCGTCTAAAGCAAAAATCAATTCGACCTTACTGGAAACTTTGTTTACATTTTGACCACCTTTGCCCCCACTTCTTGAAGTTTTGAAAGTAACTGATTTTAAAATTTCTTCTCTGGTGGGTAACATGTTACAAAATTATAAAAGATAATCCAACTAAAAAAGCTAGTAACTAAACAGTCTTTTTTTACCTTTGTAACAGAATGAAAAAGAACTTAGTTATAGCTATTGATGGCTATTCATCGTGTGGAAAAAGCACACTGGCAAAGGCATTGGCTAAAAAATTAGGTTTTATTTATGTAGATAGTGGCGCCATGTACCGTGCCGTTACACTATATTTTTTGAGAAACAATATTAATGTGAGTGATGATGCAGCTGTTATTGATGCTTTACAACATATTGAATTAAACTTTCATTCCAGAGATTATGAGTCACATATCACTTTAAACGGTGAGGAAGTTTCTGATGAGATTCGTTTAATGCCAGTTTCTCAAAACGTGAGCGAAGTATCTGCGCATAAAATTGTTCGCCATGAAATGGTAAAACAGCAACAGCGGATGGGCAAATCAAAAAGTATTGTAATGGACGGCCGCGATATTGGTACCACCGTTTTTCCGCATTCACCTTTAAAATTTTTCATGACTGCTGACCCCAAAATCCGGGCCGAAAGAAGGTTTAAAGAATTAGAAAGTAAAGGCAATAATCAAACCACGCTGGAAGAAGTTTTCGAAAACCTGGCACATCGTGATTATGCTGATACTACAAGAAAGGAAAGTCCGTTGGTTAGGGCTGATGATGCCATTATTTTAGATAATACGAATTTAACCCAAGAGGAACAGCTGGCTTTTGCCATAGGAAGAGTTGAGCCTTTGTTGGATCGATAAGATGTAGAAAGTTGGTTAGTTGTTGGAGTTGATTAGAAGTTGGTACTTTTGATGATCCTTTTTAAGTGGTCACTAAAAGGAGGAAACTTAAAACAGCTAACTGAACACTATTTCCTGGAAAACAAAAAAATGCATATTTTTAGCAGCTAACCACTAGCCGCTATGAAATTAATATATTCCCCACTCCTGTTTAGTTTTCTTATTTGTTTTAATTTTAATGCCCAGGCCCAAAAAGGCTGGATTAATCTTTTTAATGGTAAAGATTTAAAAGATTGGAACATCAAAATTTCCAAGCATAACTATAAAGAAAATTATGCCAATACCTTCCGTGTGAAAGATGGCCTAATGAAAGTAAGTTATGATGGCTATCAGGAATTTGATCAGCAATATGGCCATATCTTTTACAAAAAGCCATTTTCAGCTTATCTATTAAGGGTAACATACCGTTTTGTGGGTAATCAGGCAAAAGGCGGCGAAGGTTGGGCTATTCGTAATAGCGGTGCCATGCTTCATTGTCAGGATCCGGCAACCATGTTAAAAAATCAGGATTTTCCCATTTCTATTGAAGCACAGATTTTAGGTGGAGATGGCGAACATATTCGCCACACTAGTAATGTATGCACACCGGGCACACTGATTAATTACCAAGGTAAGCTGTTTACAGATCATTGTTTAGATTCGAAGTCGAAAACTTATTCCGGAGATCAATGGGTTACCGCAGAATTTCTGGTTCTTGGAGATTCTGTCATTAAACACATCATCAATAAAGAGGTAGTACTGGAATATACCAAACCACAAATTGGAGGTGATAATGTTTCTAATTTTGATCTCAAAGTGAAAGTTGATGGCACACCGTTAAAATCTGGCTACATCTCACTGCAAAGTGAAAGTCACCCGATAGAATTTAAAACTGTTAAACTTTTTGATTTAGCACCATACACTAAGAACAAGCGAAAGCTTGATCAGGTAGTGAATCGCTTGCTTAAAAACTAAAACATTAATTATTTATTTTTGCCAACTGGCGAAAAAAATTTTAGTTCAGATTCCAAATGATGCGCCATACTCCGTTCTCGATTAAAAGCTTAACAATCGGATTTCTTTTATTTCTATCCGCTGCAGTCTTCGGACAAAAAGCTTACACAATTGCGGAAATTCATGATCCAAAAAAGAATGGCGGTGGCTGGGTAAGTGATCCCGACCATATACTTTCACCTACCGATATTGCACAGGTAAACAGTACTATATCAGAATTTGAAAGCAAAACCAATGTACAGGTTGCAGTGATTATTGTAAATAATTTTGACCAGAACCAGGAGGATTTTGATTTTGCCTTTGAACTGTTCAACACCTGGGGAATCGGCTCCAAAACTGCCAATAACGGTTTATTGCTTTTCATTGCAAAAGACAGGCGGAAATACCGATTCATTACGGGAACCGGAGTAGAAGGTGTTTTGCCAGATGTAAAGTTAAAGCACATTGCAGAGCAAAATTTACTTCCTGCCTTTAGAGAAAATAATTTTGGCACGGGGATCATTAATACCATTGATGCGATAGGAATAATTATTTTGAATCCGGAGAACAAATCAGAACTCAATCAATTTTTTACGCAATCGGATGGCAAGAGTACAGTTAATGATTTTTGGATACCTATGGTTGTTGTTCTTGCCGCTTTTTCAGGATGTATCTTCTTCCTGAGAAAAAAAAGGAGCATCATAACTAAAACACAAAAAAAGGAATCTCTTTTTTCTGATTTTGGTTGCGGATCAATTATGATATTATCTATCCTTATCGGGTTCGCTTTCATCTTTATTGGCTTTGGCACTTTATCAGGAATCTTCAACATCAAAACAACCCCGTACCTGATCTATGCAATATTGTCTTTAATTGTACTGGCAAATTATCATTCCACCTTTGGTAAATTGAAAAAGATCTATCGAGATCCCAAAAATTTATCTGATGCTATCGTGAAATTTATCAGATCTACCTGGTGGATTGTTCTTTTCTCACCATTGATTTTAATTGGCATCATCAGTAAAATAAGGGCGCAGAAAAAAATTGCAGCCCGTTTTATTCCGCTTTTGGATAGTAATAAAGAGGAGATGACAAGGATAGATCGCGATGAAAACCCATCCGGAAAACCATATTTAAGCGAGGGACAACAAAAGGAAGAAAAAGTAGAATCTATCATGTACGACATCTGGAAAGGTAATAGTGGAGAAACGAAACTAGTAGCCAACGATGGAGAAAACAGACACAAATTTGAAGTATGCCCGGGTTGTAACTTCAATACCTTAACAGCTCCGTTTACCAAAACAATTCTGAGTGCAACTTATGCAAGAAGTGGCAAGGGAAAAGAAATGCAGGAATGCAAAAATTGCAATTTCGAAGTTTTTATCAGAGAAGTAAGTTTGCCGAAACTGGTAAAATCTACCTCGTCATCTTCTTCTTCCTCATCAGGCAGCAGTTCTTCATCATCTTCATCAAGCAGTTGGGGCGGCGGCAGAAGTAGTGGTGGTGGTACCGGAGGAAGTTGGTAGAATCTACATTTTAAACTGTTTTCTATGCCTAGTTAAAAGTATTTCCTAATTTTGACTTGCTTAGCACTATGTTTGCGCTTTGCATTGTTATCCTATCACCCTTTAAAACTGATTGCAGAATCCCATTATGATGAATAGAATTTTCTTTATATTAATTGCCCTTTTTATTTTTTCCACTCGTGTTATTGCTCAGGATACCTATCGTGTAACTGCGGATGAATTAAGGGTTAGAGAAACCAATAACCCGAAAAGTAAAGTGATTGGCTCCATTATGCAAAATGGAAAGGTTGAGGTTTTAGATACCACCAATGCAAAGTTCTATAAGGTCAAGATAAAAAATCGCGAAGGCTGGGCAAGTAAAGATTTTATTCAAAAAACTTCAGTTGCAAAACCAATAGCTGCTAAAAATGATACTTCAGCGCAAAATGCAACAACAGGCTCTACTGCAGATGTGATCTATCGTGTAACGACGGATAACCTAAGGGTAAGGGAAAAGGCTGACGCTAAAAGTAAGATAACCGGATATTTACCTGAAAATGAAAATGTGGCTGTAATTGATTCTACGAATGCCAGTTATTTTAAAATTAAAGTAAGCAACGGCGAAGGTTGGGTAAGTAAATCATTTTTAGTTAGGGTTTCGCCAGTTACCAAACCTGCTGCAGCAAAAACAGGCGTTTCTGTTGAGGTACCAAAAATTGCTAAGGATTATTCAAATATTATTCTCTTCACCATAGTTGCATTGGTTTTTGGTACTATCCTTTACTTCATTTTTAAATATTCCAATCAGAATAAAATATTAATTGGCATTTCTGCAATAGTTGTTTTGGTGGTGGTTTACTTTTGCTTTGTTACTTTTATACAACCAAAAAAGGTTTCAGGAACTTATATAAGCGATAGTGATACACAATATAAAACCTTCGATTTCGGCACTCAGGATTCTGTTCTAGTGAAAGACACTTACACAGATTCTACTTTTAAAGCAAAATACGTTATTGAAGGAGACATGATTAAACTTTACGATCAGCAAAACATGATTTTGTTGTTAATCAGGGATGAAAATACACTAATTGGAGAAGGATTTACCAGGGGAACTTTTACAAAGAAGTAGGGCTATAAAATTTGTATATTTGGTATTATGAAAGTATTATTAGAAATTCCAGACCATAAAGCCTCTTCTTTACTGGATGTATTAAATAGCATTCCTTATGTTAAAGCTAAAAAAATTATTGAGCCTAAGGATCTTTTAATAGCAGAAATAAAAGAAGCTTGAAGAGCTTAAATTGATCAACCAGGGCAAATTAGAGTGAATACCAGCAAAGCAACTGCTTGATGAATTATGATGTTATAGCAGTTCCTAGTTTCAGAAGGGAGCTTAAAAAACTTTCAAAAAAATATCATTCACTAAAGGCGGATTTAGCTATCTTATTTGATGACTTACAAAAAACCCCGCGATAGGTACTCCTATTGGAAAAAACTGCTTTAAAATTCGAATTGCAATTGCATCCAAAGGTAAAGGCAAATCAGGCGGAGCCCGAGTTATTACAAACTTTATAATCACTGAGTCCACAGTTTATCTACTTTCCATTTATGATAAATTGAGCAAGATAACATTTCTGATAAGGAGCTTATTGAGCTATTAAAAGAAATATCAGGATAACTTTTCTGCTTTAGCATATTTATCAATTTAAACCTGGTAAAGCGAATAGCCTATAGCGCAGCGAGGACAATTAGCAATAATGGGCTGCTGCTGCCGCCGAAGAATCACTGTACCTTCATTTTTAAATAATTGAGAAAAATCGCATTAATGTTATTTGAATTTTACGATTCAGATGCTGAATTTATTTCAGCATGACGAGTAGTAGAATCTTAATAACCTAAAAATCAGCAACATTTATTAAAAAAATCTTTTCTATTAATTAAAAAATTTTTACCTTTGCAGTCCCTAAATAGGGAAAAAAGGAGATAATTAATTAATGGCTAAAAAACAAGTAGCAGAAAAAGAATTAGCAGCTAAAACAGCTGAACTTCAGGGAGAAGGCGGACGCCTGACTGAAAAAGAAACGATTGAATCAGAAGCTGATTCAGTTTCGATCGAATCGATCAAATCATCATTGGCTACACCATCGGAAGATTTCGATTGGGATGCAGATGAAAAAGTTTTCGGTAATTACAATGACGCAGACCGTAAAAAGTTTGAAGATATGTATGCCGGAACATTCAATCAGATCACTAAAGGTGAAATCATCAGCGGTATCGTTGTTTCAATCAACAACAAAGATGTAGTATTAAACGTAGGTTTCAAATCAGACGGTTTAGTTTCTACTTCAGAATTCCGTGATACACCAGATCTAAAAATCGGCGATTCAGTTGACGTTTTCGTTGAAGCACCAGAAGATGCTAACGGTCAGTTAATCCTTTCTCGCAAAAGAGCAAAAACCCAAAGATCATGGGAAGCTATTAACGAGGCTCTTGAAAATGATAGAATCATCAACGGTTTCGTTAAGAGCCGTACTAAAGGTGGTTTAATTGTTGATATCATGGGCGTTGAAGCTTTCTTACCAGGATCTCAAATTGATATTAAACCTATCCGCGATTACGATGTATACGTGGGTAAAACAATGGAATTTAAAGTTGTTAAAATTAACCATGAGTTTAAAAACGTCGTAGTTTCTCATAAAGTGTTAATTGAAGACGATTTAGAAAGCCAAAAAGTTGAAATCGTTTCTAAATTAGAAAAAGGACAAGTATTAGAAGGTACTGTTAAAAATATTACTGATTTCGGTGTGTTCATCGATTTAGGTGGTGTTGATGGTTTACTTCACATTACTGATATTTCTTGGGGCCGCATAGAGCATCCAAAAGAAGTATTATCATTAGATGAAAAAATCAACGT
>Ga0308159_1000356_pt1 | contig 115223 bp, 111 predicted proteins | sample PhyCR1_FD_201040 | JGI IMG/M metagenome (GOLD analysis project Ga0308159, IMG submission 201040) | Phyllosphere microbial communities from UC Gill Tract Community Farm, Albany, California, United States - DLSLC.R1 | ecosystem: Host-associated > Plants > Phyllosphere > Unclassified | place...
ACTGATCGCCGACGGTCTGCCGGTGGAAATCGGCGGCACCGAGAAGATGGCCAAATCGAAGAACAACGGCGTCGACCCACAGTCGATGATCGATCAATTCGGCGCAGACACCTGCCGACTGTTCATGATGTTCGCTTCGCCACCTGACATGAGCGCCGAATGGTCCGACTCCGGCGTAGAAGGCTCGCACCGCTTCCTCAAGCGCGTCTGGCGTCTGGCTCAAGCCCACGTTTCTCAGGGGCTGCCGGGCAAACTCGAAGTCGCCAGTCTGAATGACGATCAGAAAGCCGTTCGCCGCTCGATCCACCTGGCTATCAAGCAGGCTGGGCACGACGTCGGCCAGAACCACAAATTCAACACTGCCATCGCTCAGGTCATGACGCTGATGAACGTGCTGGAAAAAGCCGCACAAGTCACCGAACAGGATCGCGCGCTGCTTCACGAAGGTCTGGAAACCGTCACCCTGCTGCTGGCACCGATTACTCCACACATCAGCCATGAGCTGTGGAGCCGACTGGGCCACGCCGATGCCGTGATCGATGCGACCTGGCCGGTGCAGGATGAAAGCGCGCTGGTGCAGGACAGCCTGACGCTGGTCATTCAGGTCAACGGCAAGCTGCGCGGCCAGATCGAAATGCCAGCCAGCGCCAGCCGCGAAGAAGTCGAAGCCGCCGCACGCATCAATGAAAACGTGCTGCGCTTCATCGACGGCCTGACGATCCGCAAAGTGATCGTGGTACCCGGCAAACTGGTGAATATCGTCGCCAGCTGATTGGATCGGGCGCCTGGCACAGCCTGGCGCCGAACACACTTCCAGGACCCGCACTTTCGGGTTCAAACGGATTCAAGGGGAGCAACAAGATGATCAAACGCAATCTGCTGGTAATGGGCCTCGCGGTGATGCTGAGCGCCTGCGGTTTCCAGCTGCGCGGCACCGGCACCAACGCCCTGTCGATCAAGGAACTGGACGTGAGCGCGCGTGACGCCTACGGCCAGGTCGTCACCCAACTGCGTCAGACCCTGTCCAGCAGCGGCGTACACGTCTACACCGGCGCTCAATACAAGCTGTTTCTGGCTCGCGAAGACGAAACCCAGCGCACCGCCAGCTACGTGGGTTCGGGTCGTTCGGCCGAGTATGAGCTGACCAACGTGCTGAAGTACGAAATTCACGGCAGCAAAGACGTTCTGCTGTTGGAGGACAACGTGCAGTCGACCAAAACCTTCGTGCACGACGGCAACAACCTGATCGGTTCCGACCAGGAAGCCGAGCAGATCCGCAAGGAAATGCGCAACGATCTGGTGCAGAAGATGGTTGCCCGCCTGCAGCAGCTGACACCTGAGCGCCTGGACGAACTGCAGGCCCGCGCCGATGCCGCTGCCCGCGCACAGGCCGATGCCGAAGCCGCTGCACAGCGCGTTCGCGACGAGACGCCACAACAGTCTCCTGTCGAAATCCCGTCCAAGTAATGGCATTGGGGCCGGTTCGCCGGCCCTGACCTCTTCCGACTCATGAAACTCGCCCCCGCCCAACTCGCCAAACACCTGCAAGGTGCGCTGGCGCCTGTCTATATCGTCAGCGGCGATGACCCACTGCAATGCCAGGAAGCCTGTGACGCAATTCGGGCCGCTGCACGCCTGCAGGGCTTCGATGAGCGCCAGGTCTTCAGCGCCGATTCCAGCTTCGACTGGGGCACGCTTCTGCAGGCCGGCGCCAGCATGTCGCTGTTCGCCGAACGGCGCCTTCTCGAGCTGCGCCTGCCTTCGGGCAAGCCTGGAGACAAGGGCGCAGCCGCCCTTCTGGAATATTGCAGCCGCCCTGCCGAAGACACACTGCTACTGATCAGCCTGCCCAAGCTTGACGGCTCTGCCCAAAAAACCAAGTGGGGCAAGGCACTGGTCGAAGGACCACAAACCCAGTTCGTGCAGATCTGGCCGGTAGATGCCAGCCAGTTGCCACAATGGATTCGCCAGCGTCTGGCGCAGTCCGGGCTGGCAGCAAGTCCTGATGCAGTGGAGCTGATAGCGGCTCGGGTCGAAGGCAACCTGCTGGCAGCGGCGCAGGAAATCGAGAAGCTCAAGCTGATGGCCGAACAAGGCCAGATCACAGTCGAAACCGTACAGGCCGCCGTGGCCGACAGTGCGCGCTTTGACGTGTTTGGCCTGACCGACGCGATCCTCAATGGCGAGGCTGCCCACGCACTACGCATGCTTGAGGGCCTGCGCGGCGAAGGTGTCGAACCACCGGTGATTCTCTGGGCGCTGTCCCGAGAATTGCGCGTGCTGGCCAACCTGGCGCTGCAATACAGCCAGGGCGTGCCGCTGGACAAGGCGTTCAGCCAGGCACGCCCGCCGATCTGGGACAAGCGCAAACCGCTGATGAGCAAAGCGCTGCAACGTCACTCGGCACGCCGTTGGGGTCAGCTGCTGATGGACGCTCAACATATCGATGCGCAAATCAAGGGCCAGGCCGAAGGCTCGGTATGGAGCAGCTTGAGCCGATTGTCGCTATTGATGGCCGGGCAGCGGCTGGCGTTGCCATCGGAGTAACCCAGGTACTTGCCCGGCAGTATGCTGGGGCTCTGTAGCCGTCCGGCTTGCCGACGGTGAGGCTTGTGAAATCGCTACCACCGGCACTCCGGACTGCTACAAATAGCTGCACGTCGGCACCGCGATAGCGCAGATCAATTAGACCTGCGCGCCTATCTGACCGATCATCGCCCCGCTTCACCCATCCCCCCTGTAGAGAGACCCGCCATGAGCAAGCCAAAGAAACGGCCGAACAAGGCCAAATCCATCATCGCCCAACCACTGTTCCGCAGCCGTCAGGAACAACCCACCAAGGGCAAAGGCAGCTACCGCCGCGAAGCCTTCCAGTCGAGAGATTGGGAGGCTTCTTCCGTTATGGCCGCCTGAAAAACATGCGAGGTTACTGACCGGCGCCCTTTCGGCAGGGCCGACATGTTAAGGTCTGCACCTTACGGTTTATACCTGTGGACCCCAGAATGCCCTTCAGCTTTCCCCGTCGCTGGCATGTACGCCAGATGATCGCGACTTCCAGCCTGCTCGTTCTGGCTGCCTGCGCGGAGCAACCTACCGCTGCCGTCGCCACCCCTCTTCAAACCGCTCCCCTGCAAGTCGCAAAAGCCGCGCCGACCGTTCCTGGCGCTGTGGCCCAGCCCGACGACGCCAACTTCGAAATCCAGCCTGCGATGAGCTTCAGCGAGTGGCAGAGCATGTTCCGCGCTCAGGCGCTCAGCGCAGGGATTCGCCCTGACGTTTTCGACCGAGCGTTCGCGGGCGTGACGCCAGACATGAGCGTGGTCAAAGCCGACCGCAGCCAGCCTGAATTCACTCGCCCGGTCTGGGAATACCTGGACGGCGCAATGTCCCCCGTGCGCGTACGCAAGGGCCAGGCACTGCTGGCGCAATACGCCGACGCCCTGACCACCATCGAGCAACGCTATGGCGTCGATCGCCAGGCACTGGTCGCGGTGTGGGGGATGGAAAGCAGCTTCGGTCAGTTCCAGGGCACTCAATCGGTGATTCGCTCGCTGGCGACACTGGCCTATGAAGGCCGCCGCCCGCAGTTCGCTCAGGATCAACTGATCGCTGCCCTGCAGATCATCCAGCACGGCGACATCGATGCGCCGAGCATGCTGGGTTCGTGGGCGGGGGCGATGGGGCAGACTCAGTTCATCCCGACCACCTACAACACCCATGCCGTGGACTTTGACGGCGACGGTCGCCGCGACATCTGGAATTCCCCGCTGGATGCGCTGGCATCGACCGCGCACTACCTGCAAAGCTCGGGCTGGCAGAAAGGCCAGCCCTGGGGGCTCGAAGTACAGCTGAGCCCGGGCTTCGACTACGCTATCGCCGACGCCTCTACCCGAAAGACCATTGCCGAATGGCAGCAACTGGGCCTGAAACTGCCCAACGGCCGCGCGCTCCCGGCCAATCTGCTGCAGCAGCAGGCTGCCTTGTTGCTACCTGCCGGTTACAAGGGCCCGGCGTTCCTGGTGATGGATAACTTCCGCGCGATCCTGAAGTACAACAACTCGTCGTCCTATGCCTTGGGCATCGGTCTGTTGTCTGAGCGCTTTACCGGTGGGGGCTACGTAACAGGCCAATGGCCACGCGGCGACCGCCCTCTGAGCCGCTCTGAGCGTATCGAGCTGCAAACCCTGCTCTCGGCCCGCCAGTACGATGCTGGCGCCCCAGACGGGATCATCGGCGCCAACACGCGCAAGGCGATCCGCAGTGCCCAACAGTCATTTGGCTGGCCGGCGGATGGTTATCCAACGCAAGAGCTGCTGGATAACCTAAGAAAGCCGTAACAGTAGCGATGTCCCCTGTGGGAGCAGTCGGTGCGGGGGCCGCGAACGCGGTGATTCGGCATCAGGTGGATTGCCTGATAGTACGCTTCGCGGCCGTCGCACGGCTCCGGCAGCTCCCACAGTATGGAGTCATCGGCAATAATGCGGCATGACAGGACGAGTCAGCCAGCGTGGCTCCTCGCAAACAAAAACGGGCCGGATATTTCTATCCGGCCCGTTTGTTTTTGCGCGTCGATAACGCCAGCAATCAGCTCGCGGTCAGCAGCGACTTGACCAGCTTGGCCTGTTCGTCAGCGTGGTACGAAGAACGCACCAGTGGGCCCGACGCGACGTTCTTGAAGCCCATCTTGTAACCTTCCTCGGCGAACCAGGCGAAGGTGTCCGGGTGCACGAAGCGCTGCACCGGCAAGTGGTTGCGCGACGGTTGCAGATACTGGCCGAGCGTCAGCATGTCGATGTTGTGCTCGCGCATGCGCTGCATCACTTCGATCACTTCCTCGTCGGTCTCGCCCAGACCCAGCATCAGGCCGGATTTGGTCGGTACATGAGGGACCATTTCCTTGAAGCGCTGCAGCAGGGTCAGCGACCACTGGTAATCAGAGCCCGGACGCGCGGCCTTGTACAGGCGCGGCACCGTTTCCAAGTTGTGGTTGAACACATCCGGCGGGGTCGCAGCAGTAATTTCCAGCGCGATGTCCATGCGGCCACGGTAGTCCGGAACCAGCGTCTCCAGCTGCACGTTCGGCGACAAGGCACGGATTTCGCGGATGCAGTCGGCAAAGTGCTGGGCACCGCCGTCACGCAGGTCGTCACGGTCTACCGAGGTGATCACCACGTACTTCAGTTTCAGGTCGGCAATGGCGACGGCGAGGTTCTTCGGCTCGTCGACATCCAGCGCCTTCGGACGGCCATGACCGACGTCGCAGAACGGGCAGCGACGGGTGCAGATGTCACCCATGATCATGAAGGTCGCAGTGCCACCGGAGAAGCACTCACCCAGGTTCGGGCAGGAAGCCTCTTCGCAAACGCTGTGAAGCTTGTGTTTGCGCAGCAGCGCCTTGATGCGGTCGACCTCAGGCGAAACCGGAATGCGGACACGAATCCAGTCCGGTTTCTTCGGCAGGTCCACCGTTGGAATGATCTTCACCGGGATGCGCGCAACTTTTTCCGCGCCACGCAGCTTCACGCCGGCTTCTACTTTCGGACGTGCAGCGCGCTCCGGCGTAGCAACGTTCACTGTCGGGATCAGGGTTTGCACGGCGTCTGCCGTCTCATGCGCAGTAGTCATATCAATCGATTCCGCCCGTTAGGGTCGTCTGCTCAGCGTAGTCGAGGTGTTTGACGAGCTGCGCACGCAGCCGGGCACTTACCTCGGCAAATTCAATCGGGCCTGCCTGTTCGCGCAGCTGGGTCATCGCCAGCCCCGCATACCCGCAGGGATTAATCCGTTTAAACGGGTCCAGATCCATGTCGACGTTGAGCGCCAGGCCATGAAATGAACAACCGTTGCGGATACGAAGGCCCAGGGAGGCGATCTTCGCTCCATCGACGTAGACCCCCGGCGCTTCCGGTTTGGCTGCCGCCGTTACGCCGTAACTGGCCAGCAGGTCGATCAGGCTGCGCTCGATCCGGCTCACCAGTTCGCGCACGCCGAAACCCAGGCGACGCACATCCAGCAACAGATAAGCCACCAGTTGACCGGGCCCATGATAAGTCACTTGGCCACCGCGATCGACCTGTACCACCGGAATATCTCCGGGCAGTAACAGATGCTCGGGTTTTCCCGACTGCCCCTGCGTGAAGACCGGAGGGTGCTGCACCAACCACACTTCATCGGCGGTGTCGCGGGTGCGGCCATCGGTGAAGCGCTGCATGGCTTGCCAGGTGGGCTCGTAGTCGATCAATCCAAGATCGCGAAAGCCCAGACAATCACTCATCACAGCACCATGTGCACTTTGCCCGTGGCACGCAACTCGCTGTTGATGTCGTAGAGCTGATCCTGACCGGTCGCGACGATGTGCAGCTGCAAGGTGGTGTACTTGCCATTGCTGCTCTGACGCTCGGCCTGCTTCTCATCGAGGATCGTTGCGTGCTTCTTGACGATCGCAATGACCTCGTCTTTGAAACCCACACCGGTGTCGCCAATGATCTTGATCGGGTAGTCGGCGCAAGGGAATTCGATTTTCGGTGCTTTTACTTCGGTATCTGTCATGGCAGTAACGGCCTCGTAAGCCGGAAAACGGACAGTCCCCCACCGCTATCAGCGGCAGGGGCGTACGGAGCGACGATCAGCAAACGATCAGTTTATGATCAGTTGAACAGACCGTAGAAGAACATGCGGATGCTATCCCACAGGCGGCGGAAGATACCACCTTCCTCGACGGCGTCCATTGCGATGAGATTAGCGGTGCGCACGACTTTGTCATCCAGCTTCACCTCGACCTGACCGATGACGTCACCTTTGGCGATCGGCGCGACCAGTTTCGGGGTCATGGTCATGCTGGCGGTCAGCTTCTTCATCTCGCCTTTAGGCATGGTCATCGACAAGTCATCAGCCAGAGCGGCCTTGACCTGGCGCTCTGCACCCTTCCAGACCGGCGCCTGAGCCAGCTCAGTGCCCTTCTGGTAGAAGGTCTGGGTTTCGAAGAAACGGAAACCGTAGGTCAGCAGCTTCTGGGTTTCGGCTGCACGAGCCTGTTCGCTGTTGGTACCGAAGACCACGGCGATCAGACGCATGCCGTCACGAACGGCAGAAGACACCATGCAGTAGCCGGCTTCTTCGGTGTGACCGGTTTTCAGACCGTCGACGGTCTTGTCGCGCCACAGCAGAAGGTTGCGGTTAGGTTGCTTGATACCGTTCCAGAAGAACTCTTTCTGCGAGTAGATCGCGTAGTGAGCCGGGTCTTCGTGGATGATCGCGCGGGCCAGCAGCGCCATGTCATGGGCGGTGGCGTAGTGATCAGGGTTCGGCAGACCTGTCGGGTTCATGAAGTGGCTGTTGACCATGCCCAGGTCGCCAGCGGTTTTGTTCATCATGTCGGCGAACGCATCTTCGCTGCCGGCGATGTGCTCGGAGAGCGCCACGCTGGCGTCGTTGCCCGACTGGATGATGATCCCGTGCAGCAGGTCGCTGACGGTCACCTGGCTGCCCACCTTGATGAACATCCGCGAACCGCCGGTACGCCAGGCGTTTTCGCTGACGGTCACCGGATCGTTCTCGCCGATCTGGCCACGACGGATTTCCAGGGTCGCGATGTAGGCAGTCATCAGCTTGGTCAGACTGGCTGGCGGCAGACGCTGGTCACCGTTGTTTTCGACCAGAACGTTGCCACTGTTGGCATCCATCAGCACATACGCCTTGGCCGCCAGTTGAGGCGCCGACGGCGTCATCTGCTCGGCTGCGAACGCGGCAGGCGCGGTGAATAGCGGGATTAACAGGCAAAGGCGTTTTGCAAAGGTGGTGATGTTCATCCGTCTCTCGAAAATGCTAATGGGCAAACATGCCCTCGCGGGCAAAGCGGTGGTGCCGGGCTGCCCCGGCAAACGGGCTCACATTCTACAGATGATCCCGTGAAAAGCTGCTGACAACGCTTGCTCTGGCGGCAAGTCGCTTGCCAGGCAGCTTCGATTCGACCTCGTTGCCGAGTGTCGAATCATTGATCTGACGTTACTGATCCGATGTAACCACGCTTGGCGAGCCCAGATTGGCCGACCGCACGCTGTTCTGCAGTTGCTGGGCTTCACCCGGCGTGTCGACCGGCCCCATCCGTACGCGGTAAAGCGTCTGTTGATTGCGCGCTATCGAACTCACGAAAACCGGGGCCCGAACCATCCCGCTCAGTTTCGACCTCAGGAGTTCCGCAGCGTCCGGGTTGGCGAAGGCTCCCACCTGGAGAAACAGCCCAGACGCTTGTCCGGAAGCGTTTTTTTTTGCGTCGATCGGAACCGGCGAAACCGGTGCGGCGTGCTGTGCCGGTGGCGGCGTCCATTGTTCGATGGTGCCTGCGGAAGCTGTGATCACTGGCGTTGCGACCGGCGCCTGCCGTGGCGGCGGGTTGCTTGCCACTTGCGGCTGGTCGAGCATCAACGGCGCAGGTTTGCCGCGCTGCGCCCAGTACTGCGCAGGATCGATCCCCTCGACTTTGACCCGTGCGGTGCCGATTTCGGCATAGCCGAGCTTCTTCGCCGCGGCGTAGGACAAATCGATGATGCGATCGGAATAGAACGGCCCGCGATCGTTGACCCGCAAAATCACGGTGCGATTGTTGTCCAGGTTGGTCACGCGGACATAACTGGGCAGTGGCAACGTCTTGTGCGCCGCGCTCATGCCGTACAGGTCATAAACCTCGCCGTTGGCGGTGTTCTGGCCATGGAACTTGGTGCCATACCAGGACGCCGTACCGGTCGCGGTGTAATTGCTGGAGTCGCTGAGCGGGAAATAGGTCTTGCCCAATACCGTGTATGGGTTGGCCTTGTAAGGACCGGTGTGCAAGGTCGGTACGGCATCCGGAATGCGCGAGACGTCGACATCCCACCATGGCGCGCCATCTTTATGCGCGCGGTTGATATCCAGGCCCGGCTGCGCGCGGATGACATTGCCCTGTTGCGTAGGTCGGCTGGTGGAGCAACTGACGACAAGCAATGCCAGCGCCGCGAAGGCCATCAGCTTCAATGGTTGTTGCATCGGCAATGACCGCATTACTTGACGCCCCGAGCTTGAACAAGCATTTCAGACAGCTGATGCACGGCCATGGCGTACATCACGCTGCGGTTGTAACGCGTGATTGCGTAAAAATTCTTCAAACCTATCCAGTATTCAGGGCCACTGTCGCCTTCGAGGCGAAAAGCCGTGACCGGCATATCGTCGCGCAGCGCATCATGACTCGCCCACCCCAAGGCTCGCAACTCCCCGACAGTCTTCACCGGCTCGATTCCGGGGCTCAAGCCCTCATCGACACGGTCGCCGCGAACGCTCGCGCGGCTGACGACGGGCTCACCCGCGACCCATCCATGGCGCTTGAAATAACTGGCGACGCTGCCAATGGCGTCATCCGGATCGTTCCAGATGTTGATGTGGCCGTCGCCGTCAAAATCCACCGCATAGGCGCGGAAACTGCTCGGCATGAACTGTGGCAGACCCATCGCTCCGGCGTACGAACCTTTGAGCGTCAACGGGTCTACCTGCTCCTCACGCGCCAACAGCAAAAACTCGCGCAGCTCCTTGCGGAAAAATTCCGCACGGGGAGGATAGTCGAAACTGAGGGTCGATAACGCATCGATTACCCGGTAATTTCCGGTATTACGTCCGAAAAATGTTTCAACGCCAATAATCGCTACGATCACCTGAGCCGGTACGCCGTACTCCTGCTCGGCGCGCGCCAGAGCAGCTTCATGCTGCCGCCAGAAGTCCACACCCCGAGCGATACGCGCATCGGTGAGGAACATGGGGCGATAATCCTTCCATGGCTTGACCCGTTCGGCCGGCCGCGAAATCGCGTCGAGAATCGACTGTTTGCGCTGCACATCCCGGAAGACTTCAATCAGTTGCTCACCCGCGAATCCGTAATCGCGGGTCATATCGCTGACGAACTGAGCGACTTGAGGAGAGCCCTCATAGTCACCCGCAAGCGACTCCTGCACTGAACCGAGGATGCCCATCAGACCGACCAGCGGCACATATCGAGCAGCCCAGCCACGCACTACTTGCATTGAGTTCCTGACCTTTAAACCTGAGCGGTTATTCACTGTAATCAAACCTGAGCGATCCACTTGCGATGCGTATGGATCGACATCAAAACCCCAAACGCTGACAGCAGCGTCACCAGCGAAGTTCCGCCGTAGCTAATGAAGGGCAATGGCACACCCACCACCGGCAGCAAGCCGCTGACCATACCGATGTTGACGAAAACATAAACAAAAAACGTCATGGTCAGGCTGCCCGCGAGCAACTTGCCGTAGAGCGTCTGCGCCTGGGCGGTGATCACCAGACCGCGACCGATCAGCAGCAGATAGATCAGCAACAGCGCGCAGATGCCCACCAGCCCGAACTCTTCGCCCAGTACCGCGATGATGAAGTCGGTGTGGCTTTCCGGCAGGAAGTCCAGGTGCGACTGGGTGCCCAGCAGCCAGCCCTTGCCGAACACGCCGCCCGAGCCGATGGCCGCCTTCGACTGAATGATGTTCCAGCCCGTGCCCAACGGATCGCTTTCAGGATCGAGGAACGTCAGGATCCGCTGCTTCTGGTAGTCGTGCATGAAGAAGAACCACATCGCCACTGCAACCGGCACCGCTGCTGCGATCACGCTGATGATCCAGCGCCAGCGCAACCCGGCCATGAACAGCACGAAGGTCCCGGAGGCCAGAATCAGCAGCGAAGTACCGAGGTCCGGCTGGCGCACGATGAGGATAAACGGCAGCCCGATCAGCCCGAGACTGACCGCGACGTGCTTCAGATGAGGTGGCAGCGTGCGCTTGGACAGGTACCAGGCGATGGTCGCCGGCATGATGATCTTCATGAATTCCGAGGGCTGGAAGCGAATCACCCCCGGAATGTTGATCCAGCGCGTTGCACCCATGGCGTTGTGGCCCATGACGTCCACCGCCACCAGCAGCAACACGCCGAAGACGTAGGCAATCGGCACCCAGCGCGCCATGAAGCGAGGCTCGAGTTGCGCAATGACGAACATCGACACCAGCCCGATACCGAACGAGGTGGCCTGTTTGATCAGCAGGTCCCAGCTCTTGCCGCTGGCCGAATAAAGGACGAACAGGCTGCCTGCGGCCAGCGTCAGCAACAGGATCAGCAGCGGGCCGTCGACATGGATTTTCTGCAGGAAGGTGGCGCGACGGCGCATCACATCCTCACTGGAGAGGATGCGGTCGAAATTACTCTTCACGGGCCGCGGTCTCCGGAGGCAGTGTATTGCTGGCGTATTCGGGTTTGAGATGGCCTTGGGGGTCCAGCAGCCAGGCATCCATGACCTGACGCACGACCGGCGCTGCCACCCCGGAACCGGACTCGCCGTTCTCGATCATCACGGCGACGACGATTTTCGGGTTGTCGGCCGGCGCGAAGCCCACGAACAAGGCGTGGTCGCGGTGGCGCTCCTGCACTTTCGAGCGATCGTATTTTTCGCCCTGGCGGATGGCGACGACTTGCGCGGTGCCGCTCTTGCCAGCAATGCGGTATTGCGAGCCTATCGCGGCCTTGCGCGCAGTACCCCGGGCACCGTGCATCACCTGCTGCATGCCGTGGTTGACCTTGGCCCAGTCGGACGGATCGCGCAGGACGATATCGGGCATCGGGTTTTCGTCCACCGGCTTCTGGCCTTCGACAGTCTTGGCCAGATGCGGACGATTCCATTTGCCCTTGTTCGCCACCAGCGCCGTGGCCTGCGCCAGTTGCAGGGGAGTGGCCTGCATGTAGCCCTGACCGATCCCGAGAATCAGCGTTTCCCCCGGGAACCAGGCCTGACGACGGGTAATACGTTTCCAGTCGCGGGACGGCATCAGGCCCGGCGACTCCTCGAACATGTCCAGCGAGACCTTCTGGCCGATGCCGAACTTGTTCAGGTATGTGGACAGGCGATCGATGCCGACCTTGTGCGCCAGATCATAGAAATAGGTGTCGTTGGACCGCATGATTGCCGTGTCCAGATCGACCCAGCCGTCACCGGTGCGGTTCCAGTTGCGGTACTTGTGATCGTAATTGGGCAGCATGTAGTAGCCGGGGTCGAACACCCGGGTACTGGCAGTCACCACGCCTGTGTCGAGGCCGGCGATGGCCACGGCGGGCTTGATGGTCGAGCCGGGTGGATACAGACCGCGAAGAATGCGGTTGAACAGCGGACGGTCCACCGAATCGCGCAGCTCGGAATAGGCCTTGAAGCTGATGCCGGTAACGAACAGGTTAGGGTCGAAGCTCGGCTGACTGACCATCGCCAGTACTTCGCCGGTGCTCGGATCCAGCGCCACGACGGCCCCGCGACGCCCGCCCAATGCAGCCTCGGCCGCTTCCTGCAACTGGATATCCAGGCTCAGGACGATGTCCTTGCCGGGAACCGGATCGGTACGTTTCAGCACGCGCAACACGCGGCCACGGGCGTTGGTCTCGACCTCTTCATAGCCGACCTGACCGTGCAGCTCAGGCTCGTAGAAGCGCTCGATACCGGTCTTGCCCATGTGATGGGTGCCACTGTAATTCACGGGATCGAGGCTTTTCAGTTCTTTCTCGTTGATCCGCCCCATGTAACCCACGGAGTGCGCAAAATGCGCGCCCTGCGGGTAGTGTCGAATCAGTTGCGCCACCACTTCAACGCCGGGCAGGCGGAACTGGTTGACGGCGATCCGGGCGATCTGCTCTTCGGTCAGCTCGAACAGGATCGGCACCGGTTCGAACGGGCGACGCCCTTGTTTCATGCGCTTTTCGAAGATGATCCGGTCATCCGGCGTCAGCTCAAGCACTTCGATGATCGTGTCGAGCACCTGGGTCCAGTCGCCACCCGAGCGTTCGCGGGTCATGCTCAGATTGAAGCTGGGGCGGTTATCGGCAATGACCACGCCGTTGCGGTCGAAGATCAGCCCGCGGCTCGGCGGAATCGGCTGCACATGAACGCGGTTGTTTTCCGACAGGGTCGAGTGATAGTCGTACTGGATGACCTGAAGGAAATACAGCCGCGCCACCAACACGCAAATCAGCACGATCACGGCCACTGCACCGACCACGACCCGGCTGCGCACAAGGCGTGCGTCCTTTTCGTGGTCTTTCAGGCGAATCGGCTGAGACATTTAGGGCGTGTTCACAGTGAAGGCAGCGGCGCTACTTGTGATAAGGGTGACCGGACAGCACTGTCCAGGCACGATAAATCTGCTCACCGATGAGGATGCGCACCAGCGGGTGCGGCAACGTCAACGGCGATAACGACCAACGCTGCTCGGCACGGGCACAGACTTCCGGCGCAAGCCCCTCGGGGCCGCCGACCATCAGGTTCACCGTGCGCGAATCCAGACGCCAGCGGTCGAGCTCGACCGACAGCTGCTCGGTGCTCCACGGTTTGCCGTGAACTTCGAGGGTGACGATCCGCTCGCCCGGCTGCACTTTCGCCAGCATGGCCTCACCTTCCTGACGGATCAGGCGGGCCACGTCGGCGTTCTTGCCACGGGTATTGAGCGGAATTTCCACCAGCTCCAGAGCCAGTTCGGATGGCAGACGCTTGGCATATTCATGCCAACCCTCTTCCACCCATTTAGGCATGCGTGAACCAACAGCAATCAGACGCAGACGCACGACAAGGCCTTATTCGTTGCCCGGCGTGTGATGCGCACCGCTGGCGGCACGGCTCTGTTCGGCACCTTGCCACAGACGTTCCAGGTCGTAGAACTGACGGGCAGCGGCGGTCATCATGTGCACGATCACGTCACCCAGGTCCAACAGCACCCAGTCGCTTTCGCCTTTGCCTTCTTCGCCCAGAGGCTGTGCGCCCTTGGCCTTGACGTTCTCGCGAACCTTGTCGAGCATCGCGTTGATCTGACGGTTCGACGTACCGGTGGCGATCACCATGTAGTCGGTAAGGCTGTGCTTGTCCTTGACGTCGATGACCAGGATGTCCTGAGCCTTGACGTCTTCCAGAGCGGCCTTGGTCAGTTCAACCAGCTCTTCGCCGGAAACGGAAATTTTTTGCTTTGTCATAAAAAACTCATTCAGTTCAATTGGGCGCACGGTACAGCCCGTGCGCCTCGATGTAGGCCAGTACTGCGTCTGGCACCAGAAAACGTACCGACTTCCCGCTGGCCAGCAGTTGGCGGATCTGGGTGGCAGACACCGAAAGCGGCGTCTGCCAGACGAATGTAATGTGTCCGCCGGGCCCTTTCAGGGCCTTCGGATCGCTGACCGCGCGCGCCGCCAGCAGGTTACGCATGGCGTCCGGCGACTCGCTGTCGGCGTCCGGGCGTTGCAGCACCACGATATGGCAGTGCTCCAGCAACTCTTCCCAACGATGCCAGCTGGGCAGCCCGCAAAAGGCGTCCCAACCCAGCAATAAAAACAGCTGGTCATCGGGCGCCAGTTCCGCGCGCATCGATTCCAGCGTGTCGATGGTGTAAGACGGTTTATCCCGCAATAATTCGCGGTCATCCACCGTCAATGGCGATACGCCTTGTACCGCACTGCGAACCATCGCCAGACGGTCCTGCGCTGATACACCTGGCATATCGCGATGAGGCGGTCTGGCGCTGGGCGTCAGACGCAACTCATCGAGTTCAAGCAGCGCGGCGACTTCCAGCGCGCCGCGCAAATGGCCGATATGCACGGGATCGAAGGTCCCGCCGAGCATACCGATACGCTTGGGCGTGCGCGCTGCATGGCCCGAAGCGCCGGCAGCATCGTTCACCTTAGTTGCACCTTTGCCTGCGTGCTGGCGGCTATCAGCCAAGTCAGGCTTGACCGCGCAACTGCGTACCGTCGCCAATGACGACGTACTTCTCGCAGGTCAGGCCTTCCAGCCCCACCGGGCCACGGGCGTGGATCTTGTCGGTGGAAATACCGATTTCCGCGCCCAGCCCGTACTCGAAGCCATCGGCAAAGCAGGTAGGCGCGTTGATCATCACCGAACTGGAGTCGACTTCAGCCATGAAGCGGCGAGTCTGAGCCTGAGAATCGGAGATGATGGCATCGCTGTGATGCGAGCCGTAATGGTTAATGTGCTCGATGGCCTGATCCAGACCGGTCACAACGCGGATCGACAGGATCGGCGCCAGATACTCGGTGTGCCAGTCTTCTTCGGTCGCCGGGATCGCGTCGATCAAGTCGCGGGTACGCTCGCAACCACGCAACTCCACGCCCTTCTCGCGAAACTGACCGGCCATCTGCGGCAGGAAATCGGCGGCAATCGCCTGGTCCACCAGCAGGGTTTCCATGGCGCCGCAGATGCCGTAGCGATAGGTTTTTGCGTTGAAACTGATGCGCTGGGCCGCAACCAGATCGGCATGGGCACTGACATACACGTGACAGATGCCATCCAGGTGCTTTATGACCGGCACCTTGGCCTCGCGGCTGACGCGCTCGATCAGGCCTTTGCCGCCACGGGGAACGATGACGTCCACATACTCGGGCATGGTGATCAATGCGCCGACTGCGGCGCGGTCGGTGGTTTCGACCACTTGCACCACGGCAGCAGGCAGACCGGCTTCGGCAAGACCGCGCTGAACGCAGGCGGCGATGGCGCGATTGGAATTGATGGCCTCGGAGCCACCCCGCAGGATGGTCGCGTTGCCGGACTTCAGACACAGACTGGCAGCGTCGATGGTCACGTTCGGACGCGACTCATAGATGATGCCGACCACGCCCAGCGGCACGCGCATCTTGCCAACCTGGATGCCGGAAGGCTGGAAGTTCATGTCGCGAATGGTGCCGACCGGGTCCGGGAGGCTGGCGACCTGACGCAAACCGGCGATCATGCTGTCGATGCGAGCCGGGGTCAGGGCGAGACGTTCAAGCAAGGCAGGTTCAAGACCATTGGCGCGGCCGGCGGCGAGGTCCTGCTCATTGGCAGCAGTCAGCTCGGCCCGAGCGGCGTCCAGTGCAGCGGCAGTGGCGTCCAGCGCGCGGTTTTTCTGCGCGGTACTGGCGCGGCCGATCACACGCGAGGCTTCACGGGCGGCGCGACCCAGACGGGTCATATAGTCAAGAACGGACTCAGTCATGGTCTCAGAGGTCTTGGCAGAGAAGAAAGCGGCCGATTATAGCTGTCGGGCGTGCCGAACGACAGCGGCGACAGGCGGATGGTCGATATAAGCCGGATTTGCTGGATGAAACCTGTGGATCGAAGCGCGAAACCCCACCTGCAGCAGTCCGGCTTGCCGGCGGTAGCGCCCCTAAGACCGACACCGTCGGCAACCCGGACCGCTACAAAAGCAAAACAAATGACGCTACCAGCTGCCCATTCAGCTGCAATTAAGCCCGAGATTGCTATCATCGCCAGCCACCCCCTGATGCCATCAGCCCATGCCCACCCAGTCTTCCCGCGCCCTGCCCGACAGCTTCTTCAACCGCGATGCGCAGACACTCGCCCGCGATCTGCTGGGCAAAGTGGTGCGACACAAGGTGGGCGAATTATGGCTGTCGGCGCGCATCATAGAGACCGAAGCCTACTACCTCGAGGAAAAAGGCAGCCACGCCTCCCTCGGCTACACGGAAAAACGTAAGGCTTTGTTTCTGGATGGCGGCCACATCTATATGTATTACGCCCGCGGCGGCGATTCGCTGAACTTCAGCGCTGGCGGACCGGGGAATGCCGTGTTGATCAAATCCGCTTATCCTTGGGTCGATGCCGTCTCGGACGAAAACAGCCTGGCGCAAATGCTACTGAACAACCCCGATGCCAGCGGCAACCTGCGACCGCCCGAGCGGCTCTGCGCCGGGCAGACCCTCCTGTGCAAAGCGCTGGGCATGAAGGTACCGATGTGGGACGCCAAGCGCTTCGACCCCGAACAGATTTTCGTCGAAGACGTGGGCCCACCTCCCTCACAGATTATCCAGACCACCCGCCTCGGCATCCCTGCCGGACGCGACGAGCACCTGATGTACCGCTTCGTCGACGCCGCCTATGCGCGCTTCTGCACGCGGAACCCGGTTCGACGCGGGCAAGTCGAAGGTCGCGACTACTTCATCATCGAGCAAGGAAACTGATCCATGGGCTCATGGCTCGACAGCATCACCGCTTGGCTCACCCTCAACCCGTCGTGGCTTGGCGCCGCGATCTTTCTGGTTTCGTGCCTGGAGTGCCTGGCGATCGCAGGGATCATCATCCCCGGCACCGTTGCCCTGTTCGCCATTGCAGCGCTGGCCGGCAGCGGCATTTTGCCGTTGAGCGAAGCCCTGTTGCTGGGTTTTCTGGGCGGGCTGTTGGGTGATTTCGTTTCCTACTTCCTGGGCCGTCGTTTCCACCAGAACATTCGGCGTTTGCCGGGCTTGCGCCATCACCCGGAATGGATGACGGGGGCTGAAACCTATTTCCAGCGCTACGGCATCGCCAGCCTGCTGGTCGGTCGCTTCATTGGCCCGCTGCGTCCGATGCTGCCAATGGTCGCCGGCATGTTCGACATGCCGTTCGTGCGCTTCGCCGGTGTCAGCGTGATCGCCGCAGCGGGCTGGTCGGTGGCTTACATCCTGCCGGGTTGGGCGACAGGAGCAGCGATCCGCTTGCCATTGCCAGAAGGCTTCTGGCCAGAAGCAGGCGTTGTTGCTGCCGGTCTGGCTGTCTTGCTGGGCGTGGCGATTCAGGGCAGCGTGCGAGCCAAGCGCTATGCAACCAGACTGATCGCCCTGACCTGCCTGATTCTGCTGATCGGCGTGTTTCTGGGCTGGCCGTATCTGGCCCATCTCGATCAGGGCGTGATGACGCTGGTGCAGGAACACCGCAGTGCAGCCGCAGAAAATTTCGTGGTGCTGGTCACAGGCCTCGGCGATTTCAGGACGCAGTTCTGTGCCGCCGCAGTGCTGCTGATCATCCTGGTGGTGACCCGCCAATGGCGCCACGCGATCTTCGCCTGTGCGACGACCCTGGGCGCGGCGATCATCAACCAGAGCATGAAACACACCTTCGCCCGCGCGCGCCCGGAAGTGCTCGCCGAACCATTGACCACCTACAGCATGCCCAGCGGACACGCGTCGGCGTCGTTCGCGCTGTTCATGACTCTGGCGGTATTGGCCGGCCGTGGGCAACCGGTGCGTCTGCGTCTGACCTGGCTTGTGCTGGGGGCGATCCCGGCGGCTTCGATCTGCGTGTCGCGTGTCTATCTGGGGGTTCATTGGCCTACGGATGTGCTGGCCGGGATGCTGCTGGCATTCTTCACCTGCGCGGCGAGCCTTGCGTTCGTCCAGAACAAACAGCCCCTGCCCGCCTTGCCGCTCCGCGTGTGGTGGCTGTTATTACCGGCGATTGTCGCAGTGCTGGGCGGGTTCGCGTTTCACTCGCTGACTCATGGGCTGATTCGGTATGAGTATTGAGTCATCACATGCAGAAATGGCTTGTGCCTGACCTGTAGCGGCCCGGCTCGCCGGCGGTTGTGTACCTGGAGTCGCTACCGCCGGCAAGCCGGGCCGCTACATATCTGGGTTACGCCCGATCAGGCCTGCATGTCGCCCTGCATCTCATCCAGCAGATCCTGAATCGCGTCGAGCCGCTCTTCGGCGTCATCGATTTCCAGCAGTTCGATCTTGTCTTCTTCGGCGAACGGCAACAGGTACGCCAGTTGATTGGCCAGTGACTGCTGACCGCTGGCGGTCAGGCCCATGTTCAGCGCGGCGACCATGGGGTGCTCGGCCAGGGCAGCCAACAGCGCGACCAGGTCCTCATCCTCTTCCTGCAGAGGCTTTTCGTCCGGGTCTTCCAGCCACTCCACCTCTGCGATCAGCAGATTGTCGCGCTGGGTCTGGGCATCGACTACCCGGAAGCGTCGACCGCCCACCACGCGGATCCCCAGCAGCCCGTTGTCCTGCTGCTGAAAATCAGTCACCAGCGCCTCGCAGCCGATCTGCGAAAAACCTTCGGGCACATCACCCACCTCACTGCCTTCAGTGATGCAGACCACGCCGAAACCTTCGCCCTGTTTCATGCAGCGACCAATCATGTCCAGGTAGCGCGCCTCGAAGATCTGCAGATCAAGGACACACCCAGGGAACAGCACAGCATTCAGCGGAAACAGCGGCAACGACATAAACACACCCTCAAGCAACCAGAGACACCGCCAACGGCAGGAACAACGCCGTGGCGACACCCATCAAACTCATGGCGAGCGCTGCAAAGGCACCGCACTCCTCACCTTCCTGCAAGGCCGCTGAAGTCCCGACCGCATGGGCGGTCAGCCCGAGCGCCATACCTCTTGCTTCCGGGCTCTGCACCCCCGCGAGGGTCAGCAGACCGGGGCCGAATATGCCGCCAATGACGCCTGTGATCAATACGAAAACCGCGGCCAGCGCTGCCACACCACCAATCTGTTCGGCCACCAGCATGGCAATCGGCGAAGTGACCGATTTCGGCGCCATGGTCATCAGGATCATGTGATCGGCGCCCAGCACGTAGCCCAGGCCCACGCACAACGCCGTCGCAAACACCCCGCCAATCACCAGCGTAGTCAAGACCGGCCAGAACAACTGTCGGATACGCCGCAGATTCAGATAAAGCGGCACCGCCAGAGCGACGGTTGCAGGCCCGAGCAGAATACTGAGGATTTCAGTGCTCGTGCGGTATTCGGCGTAACTCAGCCCACAACTGACCAGCACGCCGATCACCACCAGCATCGATATCAGCACCGGCTGGAGGAACACCCATCGTGTTTTCTCATAACCGGCCAGCACCACTTGATAAGCGCCGAGGGTAACAGCGATGCCAAACAGCGGATGATGGATGACCGCCAGCCACGCACCTTGCCAATCCAGACTCATGACGGCTCCCGGCGGTGGGCCTGACGGTCGATGAGTTTTTGCATCAACCAGCCAGCGAACGTGAGCGAGATCATTAACGACAACACGAGAGACCCAACAATGGCCCAGAAGTCGTCGGCTATCTGTCCGGCATAGACCATGACACCCACCGCTGGCGGCACCAGCAACAGAGGGAGGTAACGCAGCAGACTGCTGGCGGCCAGGCTGATGGGTTCGCTGACTTCGCCGCGCACCATCAGGTAGATCATCAACAGCACCAGGCCGATGATCGGCCCCGGCAGTATCGACAGGAATAAATGATTCAGCGCCGTTCCCACCAACTGGAACAGCACCAGCCACGTCAGGCCTCTTAACAACATAGAAAACTCCAGCAAATTCGCGGCGACATTATAAGCATGCAGCTTCGCCAGCTATGGGTCGGTATTCGCAAGCCTTCGGCTTCTTGACCACAGCCCGTGGGCGTGCTGATCTTCAGGCTTCGGATTGCACGATGCGGACATCGCAACCTGTCCAGGCAATAACGGCGCCTGACGCGGTAGATCCGTTAAAAACATAGTTGATTCACAAGGAGAGTATCGATGCCCTATGTACCTGTTGCAGAGCTCAAGAGTTATGAAGGCAAGGAACTGGGAAGTTCCGACTGGCTGACCATCGACCAGGAACGTATCAATTTGTTTGCCCAAGCCACTGGCGACTTTCAGTTCATTCACGTCGATCCGGTCAAGGCCGCGCAAACGCCTTTCGGCTCGACCATCGCCCATGGTTTTCTTTCGCTGTCGTTGATCCCCAAGCTCATGGAGTCGCTGCTCGTGCTGCCCGAGGGCCTGAAAATGGTCGTCAACTACGGCCTGGACAGCGTGCGATTCATTCAGCCGGTAAAAGTCGATTCACGCGTTCGTCTAAAAGTTGCCCTTACCGAAGTGACCGAGAAAAAGCCCGGCCAGTGGTTGCTCAAAGCCACTGCAACGCTTGAAATCGAGGGTCAGGAGAAGCCTGCGTTCATCGCTGAACCACTTTCCCTCGCCTTCGTGTAAACCTCATAAAACATGAAACAGTCGTAACAGACTGTTTCATGACGCTTCCCGGCTACGGCATACTCGCTGCGGCTGTGTGAGCGACTCGATACAAGTACGCGACTCTGATCACGCCGAAACACTCATTTTCGGGATTTACCATGCGCGCGCTTGCTCCTCTGGCCCTTACTCTTCTGCTTACCGCCTGCGGTGACGGCGAATCACTGTTGCCGCCCGATGCACGCCTGCCCGATGGCGGTCGCTACCGTGGCGACGTGGTCAATGGCGTTCTGCAAGGCAAGGGCCGGATCGACTACCCCAACGGCAGCTGGTACGCCGGGGAGTTCAAGAACGGTCAATGGAACGGCCAGGGCGAGTGGCACGCCAGTAACGGCGACGTCTACAAGGGCGGCTTTCAGGATGGCCTGTTTCAGGGCCAGGGCACGCTGACCACCAGCGCCGGCAGCTACGTCGGCGGCTACAAACTGGGGCGACGCGAAGGCGAAGGCACGCTCAAAGAGCACGGCATGAGCTATCGCGGCGAGTTCAAGGCCGACCTGTACGACGGGCTGGGCCATCTGGAGCTCGAAGACGGCAGCGAATATCAGGGCGAGTTTTCCCATGGCAAACCCAATGGCGAAGGCCAGCGCAGCGATGCCTCGGGCAACCAGTTCAGTGGCAAGTTCGTCGACGGCCAGTTGCAAGGCACCGGCAATTTCAACAGCGCGGACGGCGATCAATACGTCGGCGGCTTCCACAACAACCAACTGAATGGCCGCGGACGTTATGAAAACGCCGACGGCGACGTCTGGTCGGGCCAGTTCAAGGATGGCGCGTTCACCGGCAAGGGCGAATTGATCGGTGCTGACGGCACCAACTATCAGGGGCAATTTCGCAACTGGCGATTCGTCGGCGAAGGCCGGCTGAAAATGCCGGACGGGAGTGCCTATGTCGGCCAGTTCGACAACGACAATTACAACGGCCCGGGTGTGCTGACCTCAGCCGACGGCAGCGTGCAGAGCGGCACTTGGGCCAACGGCCAGCGCGTGCGCGATGCGATGGGCAAGCTGCTGCCCGATCCGCTGGAAATGGGCCTGCTCGCACAGGGTCCGCTGTTGGAAAAGGCCCTTGCCGCGGTCCCCGCTTCGACCCCCGCCATTGAGCTCTACAGCCTGGTCGTGGGCGGTGATGGCAAGCAGAGCGTGTTCCTGCGCGAGGCCGATTACGTCAACAAATTGCTCTCGACCCGCTTCGGCGCTTTCGGCCAGATTTCGCTGGTCAACCATCGAGATCACATGACTGATCGCCCGATGGCCACCCGGGAGAACATCAGCCGCGCCGTGCAGACACTCGCCCAGCGCAGCGGCCCGGAAGACCTGATCTTCATTTACCTCACGAGCCACGGCACGCACGAGCACGAACTGGTACTGGATCAGCCGCGTCTGGAGCTGTCGGACCTCCCCGCCAACGAGATGGCCGGCATGCTCGCGCCGCTGAAGAATCGCGACAAGATCGTGGTGATTTCGGCCTGTTATTCCGGAGGTTTCATCCCGGCGATCAAGGATGAACACACCATGGTCATCACGGCTTCGCGGGAAGATCGGGTGTCGTTCGGTTGTTCCGAAGAGGCGGATTTCACCTACTTCGGCGAAGCGCTGTTCGGCAAGGCGCTGGTGGAAACAGACGATCTGCAACAGGCCTTCAACACCGCCAGCGCCATCGTTGCGCAGCGGGAAATCGAGGAAAACTTCGACCCGTCCGAACCGCAGATCTGGGCCCCCAAAGGCGTGATCGCGCACTGGCAGAAGCTGCGCAAGAGCCAGGCGGAACGGGCGTTGAATACGGTCAAGCGGTAGAGCACGGCTGAAGTCAGCAGCCAGACATTGAGACCACCGCCAGAACTATGGGAGGGAGCTTGCTCGAGAACGGCCGGAACATTCGACACATGTGCGTCGATTGAAAAATCTTTCGCGAGCAAGCTCCCTCCCACAATTGGCTTGGCGTCGCCGGTGGAATGAAGATTTCACAAGTTTTGTGAAACCAGCGTTATCCGCGAGCAGTCTGTTGCGATAGAGCGCCTATGCTTGTGTCGTATCAAGGGAGAAAGACCATGTACTTGACGCCGCAACACATCCTGCTGGCCGGAGCGACTGGATTGACGGGTGAACACCTGCTTGATCGTCTGCTCAACGAACCCACTGTCAGCCGCGTACTGGCCCCCAGTCGCAGGCCGCTGGCCGAACATCCCCATCTGGAAAACCCTGTAGGCGACTTCACATCACTGCTCGCCGAACTGGGCGGCAGGGTCGATATCGCCTTTTGCTGTCTGGGCAGCACGATCAAACAGGCGGGCTCTCAAGACGCCTTTCGCGCCGTGGACATGGACATGGTCGTGGCCTTTGGCAAGCGCGCTCGCGAGCTGGGGGCTCGTCATCTGCTGGTGATCAGCGCCGTGAACGCCGACCCCGAATCGAGCATTTTCTACAGCCGCGTCAAAGGCGAAATGGAGGACGCGCTCAGGGATCAGGACTGGCCTCAACTGACCATCGCCCGCCCTTCACTGCTGATTGGCGAGCGTCAGGATCAACGCCTGGTGGAACAACTGGCCGCGCCGATCGCCAAGCTGATTCCCGGCAAATACGGCGGCATCGAGGCCTGCCACCTGGCCCGGGCGCTGTGGCGCCTGGCGCTGGAGGAGCAGGATGGGGTGCGGATCGTGGAATCGGATGAGTTGCGGCGGCTGGGGAAATAACGGCGCATATTGGCCGGTCAAATACCCTGTTGCAGTCCGGCTTGCCGGCGGTAGCGATGATACGCACGCCACGGCCTGCAAGCCGGACTGCCCGGGGAGGCAACAGGGCTTTTACAACCCGCCCGACGCCTGAAACCCCACACCCAGCACCGTCAGAACCGACAACGGCAACAGAAGCGTATCCAGCAGCGCGCTGCCCGGCAGATCCAGCATCGGATACTTCGGAGCCTCGGCGCCGAAACGATCCTTCTCGCAACAGCCACCCTGAATCGCATACAGGTCCAGCCGCGTGCCGGAATACACCACAGGTGCGCCGGGCTGATTGGCGTCCAGCGTGCGCACGGTCGAGCAACCGGTCGCGAGCAAAAGCCCAACGGTGAGGACAAAAAGTTTCTTATTCATCGGCGCCAAAATGATGCTCGCCCCAGCGCGGCAGCATGTCCTGAGGGATGTTCAGCAGATTGAGAATCCGCGCCACGACAAAATCCACCAGATCGTCAATCGTCTGCGGCTGGTGATAGAAGCCAGGCGACGCCGGGAGAATCACAGCTCCCAGGTTCGACAGCTTGAGCATGTTTTCCAGATGAATGCTGGAAAACGGCGCTTCGCGGGGCACCAGAATCAGCTGGCGGCGCTCCTTCAACGTCACATCGGCAGCGCGCTCGATCAGGTTGTTGCAGGCGCCCGTGGCGATGGCGGACAAGGTGCCCGTGGAGCACGGCACAACGACCATGGCGGCCGGCGAACCTGAGCCGGACGCGACCGGCGACATCCAGTCTTCCTTGCCATATACACGAATCTGCCCATCGGCTGCGCCGGTGTACTCGGTCAGAAACGCCTGCATCATTTGCGGTTTCGGCGGCAGTATGACGTCGGTCTCGGTCGCCATGACCAGTTGCGCTGCCTTGGAAATCAGAAAGTGCACTTCGCGGTCTTCGCGAATCAGGCAATCCAGAAGACGCAGCCCGTATTGCGCGCCGGACGCGCCGGTCATCGCCAGGGTGATGCGTTCAGGCCCGCTCATTTCAGCGCCTCGGCCAATTTGCCGTGCAGGCCGCCGAAGCCGCCGTTGCTCATGATCACCACGTGAGTGCCGGGTTGAGCCTGGCTCTTCACACGCTCGATGATGCCTTCCAGAGAGTCGCAAACCACTGCCGGAACCGTGCACTGCGCGGCGGTTGCCGCCAGATCCCAACCCAGATTCGCCGGGGAATACCAGACCACCTGATCGGCCTGTTCGACGCTCTCTGGCAGACCATCGCGGTGCGCGCCGAGCTTCATGGAGTTTGAACGCGGCTCGACGATAGCAATGATCGGCGAATCGCCGACTTTTTTGCGCAGGCCATCCAGCGTGGTGGCGATAGCGGTCGGGTGATGGGCGAAATCGTCATAAATGGTGATGCCGCGCACTTCAGCGACTTTCTCCATACGCCGTTTCACACTCTTGAACGCGCTCAACGCTTCGACGCCCTGCTGCGGCACGACGCCGACATGTCGCGCGGCCGCCAGCGTCGCCAGTGCGTTGGCGACGTTGTGCTGGCCGGTCATGTCCCAGTCCACCGTGCCCTGTGCGACGCCTTCGAAAATCACCTCGAACTTCGAGCCGTCTTCGCTGAGCAGCTTCGCCTGCCATTGGCCGCCCTGCCCGGTCGTCTGCACCGGCGTCCAGCAGCCCATCTCGATCACACGCTGCAGCGCGGGCTCGGTGGTCGGATGAATGACCAGACCTTCGCTCGGAATCGTACGCACCAAGTGGTGGAACTGGCGCTCAATCGCCGGAAGATCGGGGAAGATGTCAGCGTGATCGAACTCAAGGTTGTTGAGGATCGCCGTGCGCGGGCCGTAATGGACGAACTTGGAGCGCTTGTCGAAGAACGCGCTGTCATATTCATCGGCCTCGACCACGAAGAACGGCGTGTCGCCCAGACGCGCAGACACCGCGAAATTCTGCGGAACGCCACCGATCAGGAAGCCCGGGCTCATGCCTGCGTGCTCCAGCACCCAGGCCAGCATGCTGCTGGTGGTGGTCTTGCCGTGGGTTCCGGCAACCGCCAGCACCCAGCGCCCACGCAGCACGTGATCGGCGAGCCATTGTGGGCCGGAAACGTATGGCAGGCCTTTGTTCAGGACGTATTCCACAGCCGGGTTGCCCCGCGACATGGCGTTGCCGACCACCACCAGATCCGGCGCCGGATCCATGTGCGACGGGTCGTAGCCCTGCATCAGCTCGATGCCCTGCGCCTGGAGCTGTGTGCTCATCGGCGGATAGACGTTGGCATCGGAGCCGGTGACTTTATGGCCCAGATCCTTGGCGAGAACCGCCAGCGAACCCATGAACGTGCCGCAGATACCCAGAATATGAATGTGCATGACCGACCTCTTAAAACATTCGCGCAGGTTAGCTTAGAGAGGGTCGGTTCGCACAGTTCAATCGCAGCGCGCTGCCAGACACAAGGCCCGCAAACAACGCAGAACCTTCGTGGGAGGGAGCTTGCTCGCGATTCATTCTCGCAGGCAGCAGATTGGTTACAGACCGGTTGCCTTCGCGAGCAAGCTCCCTCCCACAGGTACCGTGGCGCAGCTGACTACCGTGCAATCCCATGCTTGCGCAGCTTTCTATATAAGGTGTTGCGGCTGACTCCCAACTCCCTGGCGGCATGGGTCATGTGCCAGCGTTGTGCTTCAAGCGTCGCGATCAATGCCGAGCGTTCGGCGTCGTCCAGGGGTGAATCACTTTGCTCAGCAACGGCCGCCTTCTGAACAGCCCCCTCACGAACCACCTGCGGCAGGTCAGCGAAACAGATCAGATCTTCTTCACACAACGCAGCCAGTGTTCTCAGCACATTGCGCATCTGCCGCACATTGCCGGGCCAGCCGAAGCCCAACAGCGCCTGCCGCGCTTCGCTTTCAATGACAACCGGATGGCCACCGGCCTCTTCTTCCAATAGAAAATCCAGCAACTGAGACTTGTCGCTGCGTTCACGCAACGGCGGCAAGGCGATTTCCAGGCCGTTGAGGCGGTAGTAGAGGTCCTCCCGAAAGGTGCCGTCCTCCACGCGCCCCAGCAGATTCCGGTGGGTTGCGCTGATGATTCGTACGTCCACAGATTGCGGCTCGCCCCCGATGGGCACCACCAGACGATCTTCCAGCACCCGCAACAATCGCGTTTGCAGAGCCACTGGCATGTCGCCGATTTCATCGAGGAACAGTGTGCCGCCGTCAGCCTGTTGCAGCTTGCCGCGCATGCCCTCCTTGCGCGCACCGGTAAAACTTCCGCCGCGATAACCGAACAGTTCGCTCTCGATCAGGCTCTCCGGAATGGCCGCACAGTTCAGCGCCACGAACGGCTTACCCGCGCGTTGACTGGCCTGATGCACAGCCTTGGCGAAGGCTTCCTTGCCCGAACCGGTTTCGCCATTGACCAGCAACGGAACGTCTCGCTCGAAGACCTTCAGGGCCCGCCGGAAATCAGTCTGCAACGCTGGATCGCCAAGGCAGATGCCGCTCAATGCCGGCTTCTCGGGAAGTTTGCTGGCAACAGGTACAGAAGTGGCCTTCAGGACAGGCCGCGATTGCCCACGCAGTACAGCGAAGAATCCTCGTCCATCCCGAGTGCGCAGCGGCCAACTGGTAGCGGCATCCGGGGAAGCGCGACTCAGCAACTCATCCTGCGAGCAGTCGAACAACGACTCGACAGGCTGACCAATCAGATCGATGCGATTCAAGCCAAGCAGGTTCAATGCACTCTGGTTCAACGCGCTGACACGCCCTTCGCCATCGAACGCCAGCAGGCCTTCACTGAACAGCCCGACCGACCCGGCCTGAAGATGAAAACGCAGCAGCCATTGATTGTCGAAATGGCGCAGGAAGTAGCTGCTTTCGATCATCTTCGCCGAGAGGTTGACCAGCGCCATGGTGTGGAACTGGCTCTGCCGGGAGACGTCATGGCGCGCCGAAGAAACGTCGAGCACGGCGAGCAGATCGCCATGGGGGTCGAACACTGGACTCGCCGAACAGGTGAGCCCGGTATGCCGTCCGCGAAAATGTTCATCGCGATGGATCGTCACCGACTGACGCTCCACAAGGCATGTACCAATACCGTTGGTGCCTTCCCGCGCCTCGCTCCAGTCGGCGCCCAGCCACAAACCGGCGCGCTCGAAGATCCGGCGCTCGCCAGGCTCGGTGACGCAATTGAGGATGACGCCGCGGGCATCTGTCAGCAAAACCGCGTTACCGCCCGAGAGTTGCTGATGCAAGCTGTTCATCTCGCTACCGGCAATGGTCAGCACCTGCTGTAGACGTTCGCGACTTTCCAGTACACGGGCATGTTCCAGCACGGTGGGCGCCATGGCCTGGGCGGGGTCGAGGTGATAGTCCTCAAGACAGCGCAGCCAGGACCGAGCAATGGAAGGGTCGGCGCCGGGGCCGTATTGATGATGAGCCTTGCCTTGGGCAACGGTCAGGACTTGCTGGGCATGTCGAGCGAACGGATTGCTGTGCATTTTTATTGTTCTTCCAAGGTTTGCTCCCGGGGAGTTGCGACCAGCATCCTCTTCGACTTCGAGCATTGCAATGCTTCCAAAGGCTCAGGGGGCCGGGCTGTCCCACATTCGATACAAAGTGTCACTCTCGCCGTCCCGGAGCTGGCACAAGGACATCCGCCAACCATCTGATTTTCCGACACAACCCTTACAAACCGGGCACTACGCGGCAGTGGCCCGCGCTTTGCTCTACGCTTTCATCAAGCGTCGTTACATCAAGTGCAGCAGCGCGTTATCCCCACACAATCACAAGAGCAAGGAGATATTCACCATGCGTTATGCCCATCCCGGTACTGAAGGCTCGATCGTTACCTTCAAGACCAAGTACGGCAATTACATCGGTGGCGAATTCGTGCCGCCGGTCAAAGGCCAGTACTTTGAGAACACCTCGCCGATCACCGGCAAGCTGATCGCCGAATTCCCTCGCTCCACTGCCGAAGACATCGATAAAGCCCTGGACGCCGCCCATGCCGCTGCCGATGCGTGGGGCAAGACCTCCGTTCAGGAGCGCTCGCTGACCCTGCTGAAAATCGCCGACCGCATCGAGCAGAACCTCGAACTGCTGGCCGTCACCGAAACCTGGGACAACGGCAAGGCCGTGCGCGAAACCCTCAACGCCGACATCCCGCTGGCGGTCGACCACTTCCGTTATTTCGCTGGCGTGCTTCGCGCTCAGGAAGGCTCCGCCGCTGAAATCGACGGCAACACCGTTGCGTACCACATTCATGAGCCTCTGGGCGTGGTGGGCCAGATCATCCCTTGGAACTTCCCGATCCTGATGGCCGCCTGGAAACTCGCACCCGCGCTGGCCGCCGGTAACTGCATCGTGCTCAAGCCTGCCGAGCAAACGCCACTGGGTATCACCGTCCTGATGGAAACCATAGGCGACCTGCTGCCAAAGGGTGTACTCAACGTCGTACAAGGCTATGGCCGTGAGGCCGGTGAAGCTCTGGCCAGCAGCAAGCGTATCGCCAAGATCGCGTTCACCGGCTCTACGCCAGTGGGCTCGCACATCATGAAACTGGCAGCCGACAGCATCATCCCGTCCACCGTGGAGCTGGGCGGCAAGTCGCCGAACATCTACTTCGAAGACGTGATGAGCGCCGAGCCCGAGTTCATCGACAAGGCCGCAGAAGGCGTGGTGCTGGCGTTCTTCAACCAGGGCGAAGTCTGCACCTGCCCTTCCCGCTGCCTGGTTCAGGAGTCGATCTACCCGCAGTTCATGGAAGCGGTGATGAAGAAGGTCCTGAAGATCAAACGCGGCGACCCTCTGGACACCGAAACCATGGTCGGCGCTCAGGCATCGCAGCAGCAGTTCGACAAGATCCTCTCCTACCTCGAGATCGCACAGGGCGAAGGCGCCGAGCTTTTGACCGGCGGCAAGGTCGAGAAAATGGAAGGCTCCCTGGCGACCGGTTACTACATCCAGCCGACGCTGCTCAAAGGCAACAACAAGATGCGCGTGTTCCAGGAAGAAATCTTTGGCCCGGTGGTCAGCGTGACCACCTTCAAGGATGAAGCCGAAGCCGTTGCGATTGCCAACGACACCGAGTTCGGTCTGGGCGCAGGCGTATGGACCCGCGACATCAACCGCGCCTACCGTGTTGGCCGCGCCATCAAGGCCGGTCGCGTGTGGACCAACTGCTACCACCTGTACCCGGCGCATGCTGCGTTCGGTGGCTACAAGAAATCCGGCGTGGGCCGCGAAACCCACAAAATCGCGCTCGAGCACTACCAACAGACCAAAAACCTGCTGGTGAGCTACGACATCAACCCGCTGGGCTTCTTCTGATTTAGCACTAGCCCGCACATGACGGCCTCTTCGGAGGCCGTTTTTTGTTGCCATGCCTTCAAATACGCCACCGTACCTGTGGAAAAGCCATCGCACCTGGGCGACGGCATCGCACCTGTGGGAGACGCCGGAGGTCACGACGGCAGCGACAGCGGTGTATCAAGCAACTCTTTCTTGACGGACCTACCACGATCGCTGCCGTCGTAACCTTCGACATCTCCTACAGAGTTCTGCGGCGTTTCAAGATTTTGCGTACAACAATCGATTCCCGCTTTTGGATTGCGCTTTCTAAACCGCTTAGGCACAGTCGGAACCGTCTGTCCCCGTGCCAGGCGCGTCCTCCCCCTTTCATGAATTGCACAATGAAGCTGAGGCCCAACCATGCGGATCATCCAAGCGACTCTGGAGCACCTGGACCTGTTGACCCCGCTGTTCGTCAAATACCGCGAGTTCTATGGCGAACTGCCCTTCCCCGATTCCTCCCGCGCGTTCCTTGAAAAACGCCTGCGCCGCGAAGAGTCGGTGATTTATCTGGCCCTGCACGACGAGGACGACAGCAAGCTGCTGGGCTTCTGTCAGCTGTACCCCAGCTATTCCTCGCTCTCGCTCAAGCGCGTGTGGATCCTCAACGACATTTATGTCGCCGAAGACGCCCGACGCCAACTGGTCGCCGATCACCTGATCCAGAAAGCCAAGAAGATGGCCCGGGAAACCCAGGCCGTGCGCATGCGCGTCTCCACCAGCGCCAACAACGACGTCGCGCAAAAGGTTTACGAGTCGATCGGTTTCCGTGAGGACACGCAGTTCAAGAACTACGTATTGCCGATCAATTAAGGCTGGTACTCACACGACGTTGCCATGCCAGACGCTAGATGATGCGTGGGAGGGAGCTTGCTCGCGAAAGCGTTGGGTCAGCCAACAGCATTGGCACTGACACAACGTTTGGCGAGCAAGCCCCCTCCCGCAGAACAGGATGCAGTCGTAAGCCTGTGCTCCATCGCTACCAAATGTTTCCATCTCGACATCACCCAGCAACATCCTGTTTCTTGCCTCTATAATGCGGCCCACATCACCTCAACTTATCGCCCAGAAGGCCCGGGCCCGGGTCTCTCAATCAGGTGCCGTACATGGATTTCAACCCGCTCGACATCATTCTTCACCTAGACGTTTACCTCGACATGCTGGTGACCAATTACGGCACCTGGGTCTACGCAATTCTGTTCCTGGTGATTTTCTGTGAGACAGGCCTGGTCGTAACGCCATTCTTGCCGGGCGACTCGCTGCTGTTCATCGCTGGTGCCGTTGCTGCAGGTGGTGGCCTGGACCCAGTGCTGCTGGCCTGTCTGCTGATGGCCGCCGCAATCCTGGGGGACAGCACCAACTACGTGATTGGCCGGACGGTCGGCGACAAGCTGTTCAAGAATCCGAACTCGAAGATCTTCCGCCGCGATTACCTGACCAAGACCCACGAATTCTACGAGCACCACGGCGGCAAGACCGTCACCCTGGCGCGCTTCCTGCCGATCATCCGCACCTTCGCCCCGTTCGTTGCCGGCCTGGGCAAGATGCCGTACCTGCGCTTCGTGGGCTTCAGCGTGCTGGGTTCGATCCTGTGGGTCGGCGGCCTGGTGACGCTGGGTTTCTTCTTCGGCAACATCCCGTTCATCAAGAAGAACCTGACCCTACTGGTACTGGCGATCATCCTGTTGTCGCTGCTGCCAATGATCATCGGCCTGATCCGCAGCCGCATGGGCCGTTCCGCCGAAGCGCGTTGATTCATGGGATGGTGGCTACGAGGCTGGCTCAATCGTCGCACGCTGGCGCGCAACCCCGTCGACCCGCAACTGTGGGAACGGGTGCGTCAGCGACTGCCAATTCTCGACGGCCTGACCGCTGAAGAGGACCGCTCATTGCTCGACAGCTGCGTGCTGTTCCTGCAAGCCAAACACCTCACGGCTCTGGAGGGCGTCGACCTCGACGATGAGTCGCGCCTGTTCCTCGCCGCGCAGGCTCAACTGCCTCTGTTGGCGCTGGGCGACTTGAACTGGTATCAGGGCTTTCACGAAATCATTCTCTACGGCGACGACTTCATCAGCCCGCAAAAACACCGCGATGCCAACGGCATCGAGCACGAGTGGGACGGTGAACACAGCGGCGAAGCCTGGTCGCAAGGCCCGGTCATTCTTGCCTGGCCGGGCGTGTTGTCGAGCGGCGGCTGGGAAGCCTACAACCTGGTCATCCATGAACTGGCGCACAAGCTGGACATGCTCAATGGCGACGCCAATGGCCACCCGCCGCTGCACAACGATATGCGCGTCAGTGACTGGGCGAGTGTCATGCAAAGCGCCTATGACGACCTCAACCGTCAACTGGACGCCGATCCTGATGCTGAAACGGCCATCGATCCCTACGCCGCCGAGAACCCCGCCGAGTTCTTCGCGGTTACCAGCGAGTACTTCTTCAGCGGCCCGGATCTGCTGGTCGAAGCTTATCCAGAGGTCTACCAGCAGTTGAAGGCTTTCTATCGCCAGGACCCTTTGGCGCGACTGACGGCACTTCAGCTGGAAAACCCGGTCTATCAGGCTCGACACGACGCGTAGAAGCCGACGGCCACGCATGGCAACACTTCTCGAATATGCCTATAATCCGGCCACTTTTTGGCGTCGCACGATGGTGCGGCATGTCAGATTCTGAATGGTCAACCAAGGGGGCAAAGCCCAATGAGCTACAGCAAGATTCCGGCCGGTAAAGACCTGCCGAATGACATCTACGTCGCAATCGAGATCCCGGCCAACCATGCGCCGATCAAATACGAAATCGACAAGGATAGCGACTGCCTGTTCGTTGACCGTTTCATGGCCACCCCGATGTTCTACCCGGCCAACTACGGTTACATCCCGAACACCCTGGCGGACGACGGGGACCCCCTCGACGTGCTGGTCGTGACCCCTTACCCGGTTGCTCCAGGTTCGGTCATCCGCGCCCGTCCAGTCGGCATCCTGAACATGACCGACGACGGCGGCGGCGATGCCAAAGTCATCGCAGTCCCACACGACAAGCTGTCCCAGCTGTACGTCGACGTGAAGGAATACACCGACCTGCCACCGCTGCTGATCCAGCAGATCGAGCACTTCTTTGCTAACTACAAAGACCTCGAAAAAGGCAAATGGGTGAAGATCGAAGGCTGGGCTGGCGCAGACGCCGCTCGCGAAGCCATCACCAAATCGGTCGCCGCCTACAAAGGCTGATCCGATTCGCGCCCTTCAGAACACTCGCCCTGAGCGTTCTGAAGGGCTGCTCCCCGTCTGGCACTCCCCCTCATACTCCCTCCGCAAACTACCCCCCGCAGCTTTTTCCGGCACTTAATACGCGCCAGACGTTTAAATATTTTTCAAAACACACAATCTGTTTAACCCAGTAAAGTCCGTTTCGCTTCCTGACAACAAACGGTGCGCCCTCCTCGTCAGTTAAACTTTCCCGACCGCCCTGAATCACGGCTCCAATCAAGATCAGCCTGTATTTCCGCCACTTGCAAAGTACTAGAGCACTGTTGATTAAAAACAAAACAATCAAAGAATCGACCTACATGCACTGTCTGTCGCTGTAATACAAACCCACAAACGCAACATTGACACTCCACTCATTTGAACACTTCGTTCATTTAAACAAAGTTGAACCTTCCGTAAAATTCGGTCCATGAATACATCAGGTGATCGACTACGCGTCCTTCTGCGGGAGTGCCATCTCTCCGCGACAGATTTCGCCGCCAACCGCAAGGTGACGCCGCAACACGTGAACAACTGGTTCAAACGCGGTATCCCCATGGCGCGCATGGAAGAAGTCGCCGAACTACTGAGCGTCAACGTGCGTTGGCTGCGCAGCGGCGACGGCCCGAAGCACCCCGGAGAAAGTCGTGACAAAAACGGACTCAACGGCCTGCCGAAAACGCGATCCGAGCGCAGCAACGGGCGCGACGAACTGGACATGCCGGTTTTCACCGAACTGCAAACCCAGAGCCCCGGCCGCACCGCCCTGGGCGAAATCCCCAACCACAAGGTCCGACTCGCACGACAGGTACTCGAAGCCATGGACGTCGAACAACACAACGCCATCTGCGTCGCCATGGTCGGCAACAGCATGGCCGACAAAATTCAGGACGGCTCGCTGATCGGCGTCGACCGAGGCCGCACCCACGTCATCGACGGCGAAATGTACGCCCTCGAACACGACGGCATGCTGCGCGTGAAATACCTCTACCGCCTCCCCGGCGGCGCCCTGCGCCTGCGCAGCCACAACGCCGCCGAATACCCCGACGAAATCTTCAGCGCCGAACAGATCCAGGAACAGAACATCCACATCCTCGGCTGGATCTTCTGGTGGTCCACCCTCAACAACCGCCGCCACCCCGCGACAATGCCTTGATCCAGAAGGAAAAGGACAAATGGCAGCGCATCAAGGGTGGGCATACGCCGCGAACATGAGTATCCTGCACGCCTTCGTTTCAACACCCATCGGCTACCCGCGGACGGGTGACAGACCTGGCGATCGCCCAAGGCCCCGCCTCGTTTACCTCACAAGCGCCTCTTCGTAGCGCGCACTTTTGCGGATGGGTGCGGATAGCCAAAAACTAACCAAACCCGTCACCGAGAAGCCGGCCACAAGCCGGCTTTTTAATGCTCGAAAGTCAGTCTGGCTGAGACCTCAGATGCCAAATCGGCGCTAGCCCATACTTCCGCCCATACCTACAAGAACCATTAGATTGACTCGAATGAGTCAATGACAACGAATCGAACCATGTAATATCGAGCCGCCTCAAGACGGCAGGAACTCGCTGTCTCAATCAGGACACGACATGGATCTCACCACCTTTCGGCAGATTATTGACCGCTCTTCTCCGGCCATCATTGCCTGCCAAGAAAACCTCGAGCACCTCTACGATTATGTAGAACTTGAGCACGGCTCCAGCTACACACGCTCCGCTGTATCGGAAGCGCTGTATGCCAAAATTCGCGATTGCTTCACCTGCGGCCACGCTTCAGTTTGGCGCACATGCCAATCATTACGGGCAGACCTCATTCGCGAGCACACGCTCTTGAACGCTCCGCTCGACCCCTACTTTGAGGTTCTTGAGCATCTCCGAGATGCGGTACGCGCTGACGACAATTCCCGCTCCGCAATCGAAGGCGACTGGGACACCGCCGTCCGGACGGCATTCGATCATGTGCAGATCCAAAGCTGGGGATCCGAGAACCGCAGAATGACCTATGCCCGGGAGTTCATGGTGGCAGAGGCGGCGCGCGTGCTACGTGATGCGGGATACTCGATTCTGTTGGAAGCAGGAAAACTAAGCTTTGGGCAACAGGCCGACACGACCCTTGTCGCAGCCATTGAAGAGTTGGTCGCCTCCATGGGAGGAGTCAATGTGGCGCGCCGAATTTTCGCGGAGATATCGAAGGACTTCGATCCCGAGCAGCAGCGTTATCACGTTGTTCGGAGGATTTCTATGACGGGGGAAGGCTTGCCACAGGTTCCCTGGGGTTATCTACTACAGTTAGCGGCCAAGCATATTCAGGGTCGTAAGCCCTACATTACGACCGATGCTCACTGGCACAGGTTGTGCGCCCTTTCTCAGGCCTACGCTGCGGTGATCGATGTGCAGCCTTATGCACCAACGTTCTATGGCACGATGGACGCCGTTGATCTTGTACCTTACCTGCAAGAGATGGCGCTCTACGACACCCTATTTCGCATACCCCAGATGCGACCGTCGGATGTCATTAAGATCGCTCGCGGCGCGCTGGGATGGCTTGATTTGAGCGAACCAACCAAAGGAGGCTGGTCAGTAAATCAAGCACTCGAGGTAATTGGTTACTTACTAAGCCCTTCTCTAGATGCACGGGGCCCTACCTTCATCACAGAGGCCGAGATCAGACGAAATTGCCCAGATATCCCGCCAATTGTTGTTGCGCAGATTTTGGATGATGCGTTGAGCCACCCCTGCATCGGAGCCAACAAAAACTTTTCACTCCCCACTGACGCCCCAACTTCAGCCCATAAGAGTTCAGGCCAAGATTTTTTCTTACGGCCGTTGATACGCTCGTCTGGCCGGCGATATATATTGCTAGACCGCTCAGTCTGTGCGCCAGCTTGCGTGGAGGCGCTATTAACGCAACTTCGCGCCGAGATTAAAGATCTTGATGAGAGGATTGGCTCATCGATTGAGAATTTCCTCAAAAGTGAGTTTGCCTCACACGGGATTTGCGCCAAAGGTGGTGACTACGACTCCGGAGGGAAGCATGGCGAATGCGATCTGGCACTCGAAACTGTAGACACTATAATTTTTGCTGAAATCAAGAAGAAGCCACTGACAAGAAAAGCTAAAGCAGGCTCTGATGCACACATCCTGCTGGATCTTGCAGGAAGCCTACTCGCAGCACAGGCTCAGGCCGGATGGCATGAGGTGCGCCTGCGCAAGGAAGGGCACCTGCAGCTTGAGAGCGAGGGGACGCTTTCCCGTATTGATTTGAATGAGCGAGAGGTTGAACGGGTAGCAGTCACTCTCTTGGACTTCGGAAGCTTCCAGGATCGGATCTTACTCCAGCAATTCCTAGAAGGAACGTTGAACGCGACATTCACTCCGTCCGACGCAAACCTCAAAAAGGCCTTTCGACAGGTCAACGAGGCGCTAGCTGAAATTCGCGAGCAGGTGATTGAGCTCCGTGCAGGCGGGGGAGATTTTAGACAGCCCTTTTTCCACTGTTGGTTCCTCAGTGTGCCGCAACTGTTGATTCTTTTGGACAATGTTACCGACAGCGCTAGCTTCAAGTCAGCGCTATGGAGTTGCCGGCATATTGCGACCGGTAGCTCAGATCTCTATTTCGACCTGTCCTATATGAGGCGCCTTAGAAGTGAACCAACAGCGACAATCATCTGAATTTTTGCGGCCGCGACCAGGGAGCGGCTCTGCAACAGAAAGAGCTGAAGAAGGATCGCTACTCCGGGCTGCCTAGTAAGCGTCCGGCCAAGTCACCTTCCAAGCTCCGCCTAGCGGACAGTGATGTCCGCGTATTTTTTAGGCGGAGGCGATCGCCCTTATCGCCAAAACCCTCATGCGCCAACGAAGCTCTTACTGGAACAGCTTCACAAGATTTATTCTTGACTCGAGCGAACTCAGCTCGACCTATTAACGACTCTCGACCTCCTCCTAGGATACTTCGCCGACCATGGATGTCTTTCACCTCATCATCGACACGAGCATGCTGCGCAGGTTTCCCTTTCAGCATCCGGACTTCAAGCGCCTTATGCTGCAGTCTCAGATGGGCAAGCTGAAAATCTACATCCCGCACATTGCTTTAGAGGAAGAGCGGACCGCCCAGCTCGAGATGCATTGGCGAGCCGTTGAGGACATCAGGTTAAAGTACGAAAAGCTGTTGCGGGGAATGCAAGGCCTGCTCGTGGAGGGCCTCCCAGAGCCCCATATTGAGCTTTGGGACGCTGAGGACGTCGAGCGCAACTCAAAAGCGACGTTCAGCCGCTTCGCGGAACTCAACAAAATCGAGGTGATTGATATCTCGTTGGAGCACGCGGCCAATGCGTGGACCAGGTATTTCAAAGTAGATCCACCATTCAATTCGAAAGAGAAACGCGAAGCCCGGCGCAAGGACATTCCTGACTCGTGGATTCTTGAGGCTGGAATCGAGATTAAGCCAAGAAACGGTCAGCATTGTGCGCTGGTTGGAGATAAGAAGCTCACCGAGGCGTTTGAAAAGGAAGGTTTTAGAGTCTATGAAGAGGTTCAGACATTGCTTGATGACATCGATAAAGCAACGGCTGTAGCCCCGATGCGACCGCCTGTCTTTGAGGAGCCACCTGGCACGCTGAATCAGCTCCGCAGCCCGGACTTTAAGGATATGGATGTACTCGTCTTGGGATTGATTGAGGCGCTCGAGATACCCTCAAAGGATGTGCTTTTTTCGGCCCTTGAGACGGCAGGCTTCAATCGAGACATCGCTGAGCATGAAGCCCGCACGTTGGTGCTGTCGGGCAGGCTCAGCGACGTCGGCGCACACTTCATCCCCACGAGCAGGACTTTAGCCATGCAGGCCGCAGCGACGGATGCAGTAACTAACTTGCTACTGAGGATCACAGAATGAGCAAATCAGAGTTGCGTTTAGCGGCACTTTCAAAGCTCATAGACATCAATTCCACAGCAGTCGATCAACGCCTTAGCGACGAATTCAACCGCATAGAGGGTGTGCTCCAGAGGAGCTGTGATTACGACCAGCTATCAGAGTCCCTGAAGATACTTGCTGTACTGATTCCCAGGTTCCACATGGCGACGCTGCCATTATTACAGACCTTCGTGCGCTCAGTGCCGAATAGGACATTGACACAGGATGGATCACCGATATCGGGCGGCAGGCTTCGCTATCGCTCTACTGAAAGCTTGATACGTGAGGCCATCGAAGTCGCTGAGAAAGTTCGCTATTTACACACGGAACAGGTAGTGGATTTCCTGCTGGAGATGTCATGCGTCACCAGCAAGGAAATTAAGGCCAAGGCCGATCGGGCGCTTGAGTCGCTCGCGACGTTCGACTTGGACGTCTTCTACGGAGATCGCCCTCTTGGCGCAGAACCTCAGGCACGGATGGTCTCGCATCTCGACGGACTCCCAAACGAGGCCTTGCAAACCAACGCGAACATAATCCTTCGGGCAATTGACATATTACTCTCGCCAACCATGGAGGGGACATCCTGGTCGTACCAAAGCATCACGATCCGGCGCGGCTCAATCGCGAGCTATGGAGGCGTTGCCGACATGCGCCTCGCTGCCATCTGCCTGACTCAGCGCATCTTTGAGCTTGAAACCTCCGTCGAGCACCGAATGCAGGCGTTGTTAACTTTGAACTCAGCAACGCGGCGGGAAGGCCCCACCAGCGATGCCGAAACCTCGGCTATGTTCGAGCGTGATGCGATCATGGTGCTCGAGTTCATGCGTAGTCTGGTGGCGACAGAAGCGCTACCCTTGGTGCAAAAAATAGAGCACCTAGCTTACTGGGACTATTACCACGGAGCATCTCAAACGATCAAAAACAAGGCGCTAGAGATACGTGATGCGGTGGCTGAGCACGCTGAGTACCAAGTCTACAAGCAGCTCATCGGCTTCGAGGGCATTTTCGGAGACTGGGAAGAGCTGAAGCGCTCTGAGCAAGCCTGGGACTATAGCGACAACAAGCGGCGTGTGGCTGCCCGTCAATATCTCTCGGAGATCAATGAGGCCAGCTATGTCATGTGGCGTGATCGGATCTTAGAGTTCTCGAAGACTCGGTCGAACGACCTGGCGATGTTTCCGGTTTTCTATGACTTTTTGGAGTCCATTGGGAAGGACAGATCCGATCTTGCTCTGGAACTTCTTACCAACCACGAAGAGACCATGGCTCCCTTTTTCATTGCATTAATGCGTGGTCTCTGGGCGAGTGAGACGCCGAACCATTTTGAGGCGGTCGTGAATCGCTGGATTGAAGCCGGAAAACATCTGACAAATATTGCCAAGTCTTTGTATAAGGTTGGGGCTTCACGGTTAGAGGTGCTGACGAAGGTTGCTGGGCGCGCTGCTACGCTTGATGACCATAGAGTCATGATTGAGGTGCTGGGCGTAGCGGCGAGCCTTTATGCCGAAGGGGAGATGGGCGCTAAGTCCATCTTCATGAACACAATGCGAGAGCTGGCTGCGCGCGATGACGCCAGTTGGGCTAGCGTGATCTGGTTCAGCCGGGAATTCATAGCGCTGCTTAGGACAATGAAGCCGAGTGAACGCGCCGAGGTGCTTGCCTCTTTGACCTCGCTTCCAGAGATAGACTATCAAGCTGAGAGCGTTCTCTATGAAATTGGGAAGCACGATCTCCAAGCGCTTATCGACTTTTTGATTGGCCGCCTTAAACACGCTCGAAGTTTAGCCAAGCGAAAGCGTGAAACCAATGACGGTGGTCAAGACGGGTTTGAAGCCATTCCCTTTCAGTTTACCAAGCTGAACGAGCTATTAGCGGTGGCGCCTGAGGCGCTGTTGGCGGCTGTTCGAGTCGACTTCGATTCGGAAGATCGTTACATGTTCAGCTATCGCGGAGCGCGAACAGTCAAATCAGCATTCCCGGAGTTCACGACCAGGCTGGAAGAGCCGATGCTGCAATACCTCAAGGCGGGGAATGATAATGACGTTGAGTTCGTCATTGGCATTCTGCGCGTCTATGAAGGCTCGCCCGCTATCTTGGATGTTTGTAAGGAGATCATCAAAGCAGTACCTGAACACTCAAGGACTTGGAATGAGGTTGCTGCCGCGATCGAGTCCACGGGCGTCGTGGGTGGCGAGTACGGCTTGGTTGAGGCGTATAAAAGCAAGCTACGGCAGGTGTCGTGCTGGATAGACGACGAGAACGAGCGAGTTCGGAAGTTCGCTGGATGGCTTGCGGAAGGTCTCAAGAGTTTGATTGAACGGGAAACAGAGCGCGCAGATCGGAGCATAGAGCTTCGCAGATACCAATACGGCAGCGACCCTAAACAGGACTGAGGGTGGCTCAAGGCATCTGATAACCTGATGGCGTGATGATAAGGCTGTGGATGTGCTAGAGGCTACGACTCGAGTGATCGCAACTTGGTTTAAGTATTTGTGCATTCGCAAGCCCGTGGACTAAGGAAGCGCGCGCGGTTACATTTGCTAGCACCCGCCTGAAGGTAGCCGGGTCGATGCCATGGAGGCCACTTGTCAATCATCACTCCGACCGATCTCGAATCTGCTCTCACAGGCGATCCAGAAGCGCTTGAGGTTCACCTTGAGCTCGTAGAACGTGACGTGCTCATTGACGGACACTTGGTCAAGATTCACTGTCATTGTCTTTCCGTGGATGGTAACGGTCGTGTTCAACCACGTCGGTTAGCAGAGTTCATGCGCAACGCCGTTGCTGATTATGCGATCCCTCGTTCGAAGCTCGCTGAGGCGAAAGCACGAGACCGCAGGTTCAACAGCACCGAAGCAGTCGCCGAGCTCGTCGAGCGGGCCAAGCGCTCGTTTACTGATTTGACGAACACCGGTGAAGGTGGAGAGATGTTACTGTTTCTGCTGGCGGAGCGCTTCCTCAAGCTGCCGCAGATTCTCTGCAAGATGGATCTCAAGACGGATAATCGTATGCACTATCACGGTGCGGATGGAGTGTATGCGGGTGTGACACCTGGCGGCATCTTAAAACTCTATTGGGGCGAATCGAAGGTTTACGGAGATGCGAGTTCTGCAATTCGCGACTGTTTTAATTCCCTCGCCCCCTTCCTGATCGAGCCCGAACACGAAGAGGCGGAACGGGAAAGTGACTTGATATTACTGAGCGACAAGGCTGACCTTAGTAATCCGGCACTCACCGATGCGCTCAAAAAGTATTTTGACAAGTCGTCGGCTATGTCTAAACGGGTCCAGTATTGCGGTGTCGCCCTTGTGGGCTTCGACGCCCCGTTCTATCCCAAAGGCGATGCGAAAGGGGTTGCGGAAGAGATCGTTAAGGCGTCCCGCGCGGAACTGACTAGTTGGAGCAAAAGCATCGGGAATCGGCTCAAGCTTGAGAAGCTTGAGCAGATGGAAATCGAGGTGTTCTGCGTACCTCTGCCGTCCGCCGAAGGTTTCCGCGCCGCATTCCTCAAGGCGATGGGGATTAAGGACGAATGAGCCTCGCCAACCTCCAGTCGTGGCTTCTCCAAGAAGGCATTCGGAAAGATCTCGATGCAATAACTCGATCCACCGTGCGCAACGAAATCGATAATTTGGCGCTCGACCCTTCCGCACCGACAGCTTCGGTTATTGATTGGCCCAGATTGCTACTCGCTGGCAGCATTCTGGCGCGATCCGATCAGAGAGGCGAACAAGAAGCAGCGCTCCGAATTGCAACTGCTGCAATCTCACTGACGGATAATCAGGCACTCAAAGACGCAGGTGCTGTGCTCTTAGGCAAGCTCTCGAACTTCCGGGCTGTCGCATTAGCAACTGATCGGGGCTTGGTGGAATCCGGCCTTGAAGGGAGGTTGGGTGTTGCTTTGCGCCTCGAAGCTCAGCGCCGTGAAATGGACCGTTCGATTCTGGTGCAATCTAGCGGCGCCTGGCTACAAGTAAACGACTTTCAGCAACGCTTTTGGATCAATGCCGCCGGTGACCGCTGGCTTTCGGCGTCAGCACCTACCGCCTCTGGCAAGACGTTTCTTGTACTTCAGTGGCTGATCGACCAGGTGATTACGGGCGAAACTCGGGTAGCGGTTTATCTCGCCCCAACTCGCGCGCTAGTTTCCGAGATAGAGACCAACCTCAGGGGACTTCTCGGGAATACCGAGCTAATCGAGGTGTCGTCCCTTCCTCTTGCCGATAAGTACAAAGCTGCTCGAAATGGCGGCGCGCGAGTGATTCTTGTGTTCACGCAGGAACGGCTGCACCTTCTCGCGAATGTGCTAAATGATATGTTCTCTATCGACCTGCTTATTGTGGATGAGGCGCACAAGATCGGTGATAACCAGCGGGGTGTAATTTTGCAGGATGCGGTAGAGCGAGCTACCCGAGCAAATCCTAAGCTAAAGGCTGTGTTTTTAAGCCCCGCGACCCAAAACCCGGAAGAGTTGCTTATGGATGCGCCTGTAGGTGTGCAGACCATTGCTGTTGACAGCGACTCCTCCACGGTCCTTCAGAATCTGATAGTCGCCAGTCAAATGCCGCGAAAATCGAAGCTCTGGACGCTTACTCTTCGGCAGCATGGTTCGACACTTCCAGTAGGAACACTTCAGCTCGCGAGCACGCCGGATGGACTAAAAAAGCGTCTTGCATTTATAGCTGCGGCTGCTGGAGAGAGAGGTGGCACGCTCGTCTACACGAATGGTGCTAGTGAGGCCGAAGATGTTGCGGATCTCATCAGCCAGCTCTTGCCCAATCTCGGACTCATCGATTCGGAACTCTCACAGCTCGCCGAGCTTGCCCGGAAGGGAGTGCATCAGGACTTCCGCCTTGCACCTTTAGTTGAGCTAGGGGTCGCATTCCACTATGGCAACATGCCATCGTTACTCAGGCAGGAAATAGAGCGATTATTTCGGACAGGAAAGATTCGCTTCCTTGTATGCACTTCAACTTTGATCGAAGGCGTCAACCTGTCGTGTCGAACAATCGTGGTGCGCGGACCTCGCAAAGGGAAGGGTCACCCAATGGAGCCGCACGATTTCTGGAATTTAGCTGGACGGGCGGGCCGATGGGGTGACGAGTTCCAAGGGAACATCATCTGCATCGATCCTGAGGATCGGCAGGCTTGGCCCACTGGAGTTCCCAGCCGCGCACGCTATCCCATCAAGCGAGAAAGCGACACTGTTATCGAACTTGGTGACAGCATGGCGGACTATCTCTTGCGTCGCGGACAATCAGATTTATCCAGCATCGAGGATGCTGATACGTTCGAACAAGTTGGCGCCTACCTGCTCACCACCTTCATGCGACTCGGCTCTATATCAGCAGCAAGCCTAGCTAAACGCCATGACGCTGCGTCAATAGCGAAGCTTGACGAGGCTCTCGGTGTCTTGGTAAAGCAGATTGAAATCAACATAGATTTGGCCGCTCGGCACCCAGGTGTGAGCGCAGTTGGCCTTCAGCGTCTTCTCGAAGCTTTCCGCTCCTACGCAGGTGATGTCGAAAACCTGCTTCCGGCCGAGGTGGCCAGTAATGACAGCTACGACCGCTTCATTACTATTATGGTGAGGATCAACAAACACCTGTTTCTCGCCTTTACTCCTGAGAATCGCATCAAGCTCTTTGCGTTGATCATTTTCAAATGGCTAAAGGGTTATTCGTTAGCCAGGATCATTCGCGACAGTATCGAATGGCACCAAGACGTCAGCAGGTCTTTCAAACTGCCGGAGCTTATCCGCGGCACGATGGAACTCGTGGAGCAAATCGCACGGTTTAAGGCACCGAAATACTTTTCCGCTTATATGGATGTGCTGCATCTGCATCTTCGCGAGATTGGCCGTGAAGACTTGATCGACGACGGTCTGGATATCGGCACCCAACTTGAGTTCGGCGTTTCGTCGACTACGCTTCTTTCGCTCATGGAGCTCGGCCTTTCCCGAATGAGCGCGGTTGCTTTATACGAGAAGATTGCTCGCGACGACCTCAACAGAGAGGAATGCGTATCGTGGATTTCCGAGCGTGTAGGGCAACTCCATGCAATGGATATCCCAGCCATCATCATTCGCGAGGTACGCGAACGTCTTGCGCTACCTGACGACGTTGCCACATAACCCACCGCTGAATTGGAGGTCACACATGCCCGCGAAGCCCATTACCCTAGGTCCCCTGCAATTCGACAAGAGAGGGGAAGCAGTCGCACACCTAACTGCAATGCTTCACCGGTATGACGTAGGTGATCGTGTCAATGCTAGCGACGCAGTGATATTGCGAGCGGCGTTGGAGAATCATCCAAAAGCCGCCGAAAAAATTGGGTGCGGCATCATCGACTTCAGTGTTCGAAGCGCTGACTTCGGCACCAAGTGCTTTTGGGTGAATCGTTTTGACGGAACGACCGAGAAGTTTTCCATCAAGGGTTCGATCCACGGTAGCTAGCTTCAAAGGAATGCAAGGCTAACCTCGCTGTTTCAAGCAAGTCCCAAGCCCTGATGGCCCCATAGCGTTCGCTGTTCGGCTTGTGTATCCGGGCTGGATCACGGGCATTTGGCCTCGCGCTCTCTGGCTTCGTTCTATTACATATTGAGCCAGGCACTGATGTCCTCGTAGAAGATCTTCGCCACTTGAGTTAGTTATTGGGTAGCGTAGTCTGGACGGCTTTTCGGTCTGGCTCAGCTTCAAGCCGACCAGCCATAGCGGTGTACTCCTTGACGCAGTAGGCAGGCCAACAGGGTGCACTCCAGGGTGTGTCTATGAGAAAGGCAAGGTTCTTGGAGCGTTGTCTGTAACCCATCGTCAGCGCCTTCCCAAGAGCCTCTGTCACCTCGTCCAATTTAGTGTCCAAGATGCACAGTGTGCAGCGGATGTGTGTGTGTAAGGCGATTTTTTGTGCGGCCGGTGTGGTTGGATATGGCATGAAGGCTAGATCCGATTCAATTCTAGACTTCGCCAGGGTCGCGCGATAATCGCAGCGAGATAGTTTTGCTGGTGGGTGGACTAGACAAGGCAGCTCCAGCGGCTTCACGATCGTGTCGGATACAAAAGGTTGGCGCCTGGCGTTATCCATTGAAGAAGAAATCGGGAGATGCCACAGCGCGGCGGTGGCAAGGCTACGGTAGTCGGCAGCTCAACTGCGGTGCGAGGTCTCTAACGCTTTAAGAATCACATACGCATCCGCGTCCAGATGCCTACACACTTCTAAGAATTCGATCACGTCAAGACGGCGCTCTCCTCGCTCATACTTCGAAACGAACGACTGCGGCCGGCTGAGCGCCTTAGAGAGCTGTTGCTGCGTGATGCTTGCCTGCTTGCGATGCTCGATCAGTAATGCGAGCAGCCGCTGGTATGGTTCCGAGTGGATGGATTTCAAGATGCGCCGCCAGAAAAAGGACTGGCAGATTAAATAAACCTATTTTGGGATTATCCCAAAAGAGGTTTTTATGTATTATTCGGTACCGCTTTGCCTGAGTGTGTAGGGCAACGGACCTACTGAAAGCCGAAAAAGGATCTCTCCGTGCTCAACAAAGCCTTGATTTTTGCCACCACCGTGCTGCTTTCAGCCCCAACACTTGCGGAGGTCAAGGCAGACTGCTCGACGAAAATGAATGGCAACACACGCTGTGAATTCATGAACAGCGGCGTGAAAAAGGACAGTTCGTGTGTGGTGATAGAAGTGGTCCGGGATTATGACGCAGATGTCTACAGCGACCGCTCTGCAGGTGGTAAGGGAGCTGTATTAGCTTCCGAGAAGATCTGCTCGGGTTTAGTTGAGCCCCAAGACATCCGTGAGCGGACACCGACCGGTTCGTTCACGGCTAATGGCCGCTCCATGACACCTTATGATTTTTGCCAATCGGGCAACCCATGGTTCAAAGCCACGACGAACTGCACCATGACGACGAAAGTCATCTCAAACTGACCTACTGCAAAGGACTGGATATGCGCGTGAAGGCTGGAGTTGGAACGCTAAAAATTTCGGGATGGGTAGCTGCGGCGTTGCTTTTGACCGGATGCAGCTATGGACTTACCCAACGGGGGATCGACTCATCGCCAGTGAGCAAGACAGTCACGGTGAAAGGGTCGGTGCAACAAGTCTATCAATCCCTCGCTAACGAGATGCAAGGCCCGGGCTGCCCCCCGATCCATTCCAGTCAACTCTATTTAAACGGTGATGGTTTCGTCGTGTACTTCGGAGAGCACTTTATTGGACATAGCTATATTTGGGACGGGGCTTATGGCAAGAAGGACGGCGGTTCGGTCACAGTATCCATCAGAGATCAAAGCTACACGCCTCAGAGTGATTTCGTCGATGAAATCGAACACTTCCTCAAAACCGGCTCATGCCGCTGATTCCCAGATCCCCTAACCTGAATAGCCGCCTTGCAGTCTAATGCGGCCATTCCAGTGTAGGTCCAGTGCGGTAGGGTTGGGCAAGGAAACCCATTTGACAATGCTTCCTATCCGGCCTGTAGAGGCGATTGGAGCCTTGAAGCCAGCCTTTCCTCCAACTCGTGTAGCCCCTCGCCATTATTTAGGTACTGAAGGTAGCGTAGGTGCCTCAGATCGAATGGAACGTCGTCGCCATTTTGGGTGATGAGAATCACCTCTTTGCCGAGTGAATGCGCAATTCCAATTTCATAGAAGACGTTTGGGTTCCGCCCTGTGCAATCGCATACCACAAACGCTGAACGGTCGATTAGGCTTATCACGTCCTGTATCACAGAGTGATTTTCCCAGATGCCGTCCACCCGATCACATCTCATATTTGTCCGTTGTGCAGCCCGATTGATCGCGTCATAGACACCAGAGAAGCGAGCATCAAAAGGCATCATGGCTGAGAGCTGATCTTGTTGTACCGTTCCCGGAACCGGCAATGCAAAAACTCTTGGCGTTCGGTCCCTGCCAGGCTGAGCGACATACAGCGCGCGAAAAAGATCGAAATCTTTAACGGCCCAGTGCGTTGTCGAAAGCTCGCCGAACCCTCTACGCGGGTTTGAGACTATCCCGAGATGTGCCTCCATTCGAATCAGGTCAGACTGAGGAATGGGGCGGATGTCCGCGTCAAATCGATACTCTATGGTTATATCTGTGCCACTGGATCGAACGGCAGTGATGCTTCCAACCCGTGCAGCTTGAGTAGGGTTAGGTAGATATGTCTCCTCAACGAAAAGCGCGGGGAGATCTCGCAGCATATCGAAGTCGATAGCGCCAGAAGGTGCGAATCGAGACAGGGACTGATCGGAGCTGTACCCAGGCTTCAACACTCGTGACGACGAGTACGTCCTCCGGGGCTGATCCCAAGGGCTTGCGCTAACGAGAAGATTGAACATCTTTTCCATCCGTTGAGTTTATAGGCTGGCGCTACGATAACACCGCCTAATCCAGAACTGAGCACACTCCTGAGCTACTCAGGTCGTAGCGAACTCATACGAAACCATTCGTCGATCTTGGCGTAGAACGCTCTCGCGTTGCGAGTCTGGCCGCGAGTGGCATAAGACGCCGAATCCGTCCGGCCAAAGTCCCTAAACAGTATCCCGGACGTCACGGCCGATTCCTTGATGCAGTAGCTGGCCCAAAAGCCTGGACTCTGCGGCCTTTCAAGCAACACAGCTACATTTTCCATCGAGCCCTATACCCAGCAGCAAGCGCCCGGGTGAGCGCATCTATGACGGCAGGTAACTTGTCACCCGGCACACACAGCACACCGTGAATGTGCAGTGGATGGTTCTCACGACAGGCACCGTGCACAAACTCAAGGTTGAATGCCAATTCGGTATTAACGTCCAACGCCTTGAGCGTTCTCATGATCAGGCCGGCTAGGTAGTCAGCAGGACCTCTGGGAGCACTCAGGGCGGCCTCCGCTACCTTGTGCCCTAAACGAATACTGACTACTTGAGCGTGAGGCTGTGACAGAAGATGACGCAGCCGGAAGAACTGCTTGATGTCTTTACTGAGGCTCTTAGACCAATCCGGGAGCGTGCCGGTATAAAGGTAGCTCCTTGCAAGGCTTCGAACATAGGAATCAATTTTCTGGATACGTTCTATGTCTGTCTGATCTATCTGGGGGTCCAGTTGACTAATAGCTGCTACCCGTTTTTCCATACCGGCAGCAAAGCCAGCTAGGAGGCGTGCCTGACCTGAGGTTACGAGCGCTTTAGCAGTCACTCGCCGACGGATCGTTTTTGCATTTACTCCAGCGCGGGGCGGCGTTGAAGTGTCGGAAAAGCGTTTGTGATCATTCATGGCCTGCTACGCTCAGTCTCGGGTCCGATTTTCAAAATGACCATACCGGCAGAACAGCCATGGTGGTCGATGCTTACACTGTGTTCTAAGGGTTTGACACTTGATCTGTCAGGTTCCGGTCATAAGTGAGTCATCGCCCTCGCTCACAACGTCGTGATCTTCGCGACTCAACTGTGCCAGCCGTCTGGATGCCATCCATCGCAAGTTTTCATGCTCATCGCTAAGGCTCTGAGAATCTCCATTTCGCTCAGCTTCTTCGATGCGCTGCTGCATCCGCATCTCTGTAACATCGTCCTCCGTCATGATCCGAATCCGAAGCTCTGGTAGCTCCTCGATCTCCATCGCCTGACCGAGCTTTTCGATAGGCAGTGCACGACGAGTAACATCTTGAGTGAGTTTTAGTGCCGTCGAGGCCGCAGCGAGCCCACGGAAGGCTATAGGGTTCGTCGGATCGAGATGCTCGACCGAACTTGCTATCTTTTGCCGGATCTGCCGGACCAGCGCCAGCTCGTCGGCTACCAATGATGCCGCTGTCTGCTGAACCGCCTCCAAGGAGAACGCAGCAGTCAATAGCTCCTCTCTGGCCTTTTCAATCAGGGCCTGAGTCCCGGCGCCAGCAACCACATGATGCTTCTTCAAGAGGCGCTGCACAGTGCTGACACTTATGGCGAGCCGGTCAGCGATTGCCGATACGGTCCAACCGGCTTCTCTGAGCACGACTGCTTGTGTTTCTTGATCTGGAGTCTTTTGCTTACCTGACATGATTACGCTCCCTCCACCCTTACAGTCGCCGAAGATTTGCCGGCGCACGCCCGCTTCACAGCCGCAATCGATATCGAAAATTGCGTAGCCGTCTCTTGAATCGTCGCCTTGTTTGCTTCACGCCAGATGCGGACAGCCTCGTCATCAATACGCTTCGGCGCGCCAAGCTTCTGCCCTGTGGCCTTTGCTCGTGTAATACCGGCCAACTGACGGGCTTTAATGTTCGATCGCTCAAGCTCAGCGACTGCACCCAACATCGTAAGCATCGCCTTTCCGATGGGAGTCGACAGATCAAAACCTTCTCGTAGTGAAACTACTGCCACACCTTTCCCCTCTAGCGCTTGAACTGTCGTAAGCAAGTCCAAGGTATCGCGTCCCAGGCGGTCAATTGCAGCGACGACGAGGGTGTCGCCCTCTCGTGCGTATTTGAACAACTCTGCGAAACTTGGGCGCTCTAGGGCTTTCGTTGCGCCGCTGACAGCTTGATCCTCAAACCATTTACCGACGTTGTGCCGTTCAGTGATCGCGTGACGCTGAGCGTTCGTGCTCTGGTCTTCGGTGCTGACTCGAACATAGGCTAGGACTGTCATGGGACTCACCGCTATCTGGCTCAAAAGTATGGCTCAGAATATACGTGATAGCTCAGAATAAAACAACACTTCTGAGCCACCTCGGCGACCAACGTTTTCGGGGGGTACATCAAACCGGTTTCACTAGCTAAAAAGGCACACTCTCTGAGCTAGCAACAATCGTGTGGACGAGGCGCGAGCCACATCCCCAACCATGCGGTGAGCATGAAGTCACCACTGCAAGCGCTGAAGCCTCACCTGCATCTTCACCACAGATCTGAGCAAAGCCATATACGCCTTTCCATCGGGGCTATCGAGGGTTACGCCTGCTCGCGCTAAGACGACTAACACACCTCTTCTGCTAAGTGACTGCAAAGCCTGCAGAAGCTCCTTTGGATTGGTGCCTAGGATGTCCGTTGCGGCAACGACGAATGTGTCCCCACTACTAAGCGCCCTCCGCACCTCTAGAAATTTCGGTCTTTTGAGGATGCTGACCGACCGGTTCGACGCTTCTTCTACGAACACATCATCTAGCTTGCCAATGTCGCAAGTCTGGGTAACAGCCTTAGCAATGTCGCAAGCTTGGCTAACAGTCTTGTCCGTGTCTGCGCTGAGAACGATATAACCGAAGGTCGCCATCAGAGTGCTCCTCCTGCCAAGTTGCGACTGGAAGGATCACCGGAAATGCGATCCTCGACCCACCGCTCAACCGCGAGAGAGTCCCAACCCACAGCCCTGGGGCCGAGCTGAATTGATTTCGGGAAGCGACTCTGATTCATGAGGTTGTAGATGTGAGCCCGCTTGAATCCCGTGTGGAACTCAACATCTGGGAGCCTTAAAATCCGACGGCTCGGAGATGACTGGTGTGTAGAGATACTCATTGCTTGCTCCTTGGCGCTAATTGGCCCTGTGTGGAAGCTGCAATGTAGTGAGAGGACCGGGCTCCAAGATCCAATTGAGGTAAGGCAAAACCTCATTTGGCAGGATCAGGCACGATGGACATAGCTGCCATATCGAAAAACTTCTTGATAGTACCTTCTGAAGGTAGCGCAACCCTTGCAAGTGGCGCAGCTGTTTTCAGCACCTCATAAGCAGCATAAGGCTTTTCGACATTCAAACCTGAAAGGTGTGCCAGCACTGCGATTATGGCGCTTACACTCGCCTTTTCTTTGGTGTTTAGATCGTAAGTCTCAGGGATCACACCATTTATGATTTCCGCGAGCGCAGCGACATCGGATGGTCTGAATGCTAGATCACCACTTTTCACATCTACGAGCGCATGCCATACCCGAGTTACTTCCTCAAAGCTGTCATCGTCTCGAAAAACAGGGCCAGCTAGCGTGAGAGAAACCGGGACTCCGGCCTGAGCTAATCGGACAGGTTGGATGTCGAGGATTTTTTGGACGCCGGCCTCCCAAACGGATTCCGGTTCATCGCCAGGCTCCCCGGAAACCTGTGTTAACCCTTGCGCTCCTATGAGCCTACTGTATGCAGTGCAGTGCCCTTGCTCACACTGACTTAGTAGGTCCTCTTCTGTCATGGCGAGCTTTGTCATTGCCCTGAGATTTTCCAGAGCTTGGGTTACGGTGAGAAATGATAGATGTGCGTGATCTGGGCGCATGGCGTCTCTCGTAAATTAAGGTTGGGGATTGGAGGATCGCTTCAATTAGCAAAGGCTTGATGTTCGGTAGGCGGCATCGCTGAGGCGTAACTAGCCCACTCCTGCATGAGGCCACGCCGCTTTTCAAGAAAGTCAGTCCGAGAGTATGCCCCCTCGGTTTGATTGCGCTCGTCATGCGCCAGCGCCATCTCACAGACCTCCCGAGAATGACCCGTATTTTCCGCAGCCCAGTCCCGGAATGTTGATCGAAACCCGTGACGGGTAATCTCAGCATGCTTCATCCCATGCAGAAGTGTACGCACGGCGTTTGCATGCATCACACCGCTCTTTCCTCGCCCAGGGAATAGGAATGAGCTCCCCTCAATGCGTGGGATTTTTGCTAACAGGTCTATGACCTGCTCGGAAAGTGGTATTGCAAACGCCTTCCGCGCCTTCATACGTTCAGCCGATAGCACCCAGATCTTGGAATCCAAATCGAACTCTTCCCAGCATGCGAACCGGGCCATGTGAGCCCGTGCGCCAGTCAAAATCAATAGCTGAGCAGCAAACGAGGGAAGGGTGTCATCCTTTCGAAGATTCGCCATCAACATAGGTAACTCAGACCACTTCATAGCTGCAAAATGCTGGCGCTGTCGGGCCGCTTTCTTCGCATCTCTAGAGAGGAGATGCTCCAAGTTTCCCCGCCAACGCGCTGGATTCTCACCCTCTCGCAATCCTCGCGCTTTTGCAGCATCGAGCACCTGTTCGATTTGCCCCCGAACCTCGTCTGCTGTGCGAGTTTTCTCGGCCCATATGGGGTTCAAAATCTTTTGTACATGACCAATGTCGACTGACTCAGCAGGGAGGTCACCGATCAATGGAAACGCATACTTCTCCATTTTTCGCACCCAACCCTTTCGCCATTTCTCAGAGTGCTTGCCGCTATGGGCTTGGTGGTACTCAAGCGCGAGGCTTTTAAACGAGTGACGCTTAGCTTCAGCCGCTAGTTCTGAAGCTCTCTGAGCTTCGCGGGCGGCTTCTCGCTCTGAAAGAGGGTCTACCCCCGCATTCAACAGCCGGCGAGCGCCAAGGGCATACGTACGAGCGTCAGACAGACCCATGTCTGGGTAGGCGCCCAGCCCCATATCACGGGACTTCCCATTCCATTTGTAGCGAAAAATCCAGCTTCCTTTACCATCCGCGCTGTACTTGAAATACAGGTTTCCTCCGTCGCCGGCGTAGCCTCGTTTACCAGACTTCAACAGCCCGGAAATTCCCTTCACTGTCAGCTTGACCATATCCCCACCAAAACTACAGCCCATACTCAGGCCCATACCCGGAACGGTAGATGATGTTGGCGGGCGCTGGCAAGCAATAGACACTAGATAGCGTCATACCCAATATATGTAGGCTGGTTTCTCGATACCCTTAGACGAGCCCGGACTTTATTGGACGCAGGAAAAGCCGCCCACAAGCCGGCTTTTTAATGTCTGGCATACCAACCCAATGCGTTTTTATGACATCCCTTCTGGTCTTGCCTATGCCGGCTCTGGGGCAAGGTTGTGCAAACGAAGACAGCGCTGGACGGGATAATCAGATCCTAGCCTCGCTCACTGTTATCAGAGTCTGGCCGGTGAAACCCTCCCCGCCCTACCTGACGATATCTCTCCTTCACCCCCTCCACAGAAAGCGTCCCACCCAACACCGGATAAACCCGCAGCAGCATTTCCTCATCCGGATGAAAGTAATCACCCTTGCCACCGATCTTGCGTAGAAAGCGATTCACGCGCATGTCGAACGCGATCACATCCTCCACCTCGACGGGCAGGCCTTTCTCGTAAGCGACCTGGTCCGCGAAATCCAGCACTTGGGCGATGTGCGACTGAACGCTGCGATCATTGCGTTTGAAGAAGTAAGCCGGGGACATGCTCTCGGCCCACGCGATGGCGTGGCGCTGTAGTTCGGTTTGCGGAGGAAGCGGGACTTGTGTGTTGTCTGCCAGGAGGAGCAGTTCAATCTGATAGCGTCCGCAGAACTGCTCCAGAAAGCCTTTGACGTCGCCGGGTTTGAGTTTGACGAACGTCATGGCAAAGCGTGTATCGACCTGGACGGCGACCAATACGTTGGTTCGCCCGAACTTCACGCAGTGCAACTGCCAGCGGTCAACGGCTGGCCAAGTCGCGTCTGCGACCTCAAGCGTTTCTGCGGCAGAAGCCGGTTGCACATGGCTGACAAGCTGACCCTTCACCTTACTGGAGAAGAATTCACACGCGGATTGGGTACAGTCGAAGATCAGCATGAGCGGTGCCTGGGGTCTATGAACGCAAGCGCACAGATTGCCACAGCGCCAGCGAAGATCAATAAACTGAGAGGTACATTGGCTTCACCCAAACCCAAAAACGAATGGCGCCTGCTCAAGGCGGTAGAGTCGATTGCAATGCCAGGTGAAGTCATCCAAACCGAAGGCGTCTGAGCATGAGGTTCAGGCGCTGGTGGCGGAGAAGATCATCAGCCGTTACGCCAAGATGTCCGCAACAAGCGGCGGTGTCACAGCGCTGGCGGGTGTGATTCCGGGCTTGGGTACGGCCGTGGCGATGGTTGGCGGCGGTTTGACCGATGCCACGATCGGTATGAAGTTTCAGGTCGATATGTGCAGGTGTCTGGCGGACACCTTCGGTTGGGATCTGGCTAGTGATCAAGCCTGTGCTATCAGTGTCGCCACTGTAGTTCACCGCGTTGATCACGCCTTGCTCGAACGATGTCGCCGTTAGCGCGCACCAGATGCCGATGGCCAGGGCCTCTTCGGCGATCCAGCCGGCGCCGAGCTCGTCGATGCGTTCGGGTGTGGGTTTGTGGCCTTCGTAGTAGTAGACGAGCACGCGCTCCACGTTTGATCGAGACCGTTGCGTGGTGGCAAGGCCGGCTGACCACGGAACACCTTATCCGGAGCTTCGGGATCAGCCGTCAGCAGGCGTCGAAGGAAATCAATACCTACATCAACGAACATGCGCCTGAAAATCTTACATTTGGCAAGCAACTGAAGGGCTACGCACCGAGCAAATAGTTCACGCCGCTGTTCATTGATGACAGCGCCACTGCACTGCGAGAAAAACCGCATGTACCGCGACTTCGTCTTGAGCCGCTTGCGTGGCCAGCCCGAATACGAACACAAGACCGAGAACCTGATCGATGCCGACGAGGACTGGAACACCGAGGTCGCCGTGATCATCGAGCCAGACTCACGCCTCAAGCCTGAGCAGAAGACGATCATCGAAGCCGATTTCGGCATGCAGAACGGGGTACTGGAGATTCCGACGCGTAGGGCGCTGGTGAAGTATGTGTTGCAGCGCTTCCAGATCGATCCGAAGAAGCTCGACCCGAAAGCGGCGGCGCAGCAGATCGTGGTGAAGAATCTGGATGAGTTGAAGCCTTGGCTTTATGAGTGACCTGACGCAGACCTACCTGGATTTTCTCGGTGCTAGCAATTCGGAGCGGCCAATCTGAACCCGGCCGCTTTGCGCAGCTCTGGGGCCAGAAAATCCCGCCTCGGTAATGGCCGCCTCCAACCCTCGTAAATGCGGAGCAGCTTTTGTGCTGCGCAAGGTCTCCATGCCTTGATTCCAGGCATGCACCATGTGCTTGGCAACGTCTCTCCAGGCAGGTTCGTTCTTCGCAGCTTCGATCAGTTCTTTTCCGACTTCAACTGCAGACTCGCAGAGCTGTTCGACCATCGCCGCGTACTGTCGTGGGGGAATGCCCAACACGCCATTGAAAAAGATCTCAAGTGTGCGACCAGGCGTCCAGGTCTGCCGTCCCCCAATGGACAAGCCCGGTGGGTTCGTGGCGAAACGAGGATAAGCCTGTGTCGTCACTAAGTCATAGATCGGGGTAAATTCGACGTCTGTTCGCGAGGTATAAAAAAGGGCGATATTTTTCGCGTGGCAGTCGGCGTTACGAACCACATAATTCGTCAGGATCTGCCAGCCGAAGTGCTCTCTCTGCTCGCGTAGCCGATCTGGTTGAATGTAGGCTCGAGTTGCTTTCCAGACCCGCTCTGTAGTCGTAGCGTATTTTTCGTGAGGAGGCAGACCCAAGAGTCCGCAGGCATCTTCTACCCCGTACCGCGGTCGACCATTCTCGTCGACATCGAAGCGATCTACGACCAGCACCCGACCATCTTCTGACATCCTGCATGTCGCCACTGGTGCGACCTTGAGGCGCTCAAGCACTCTCATGGTGTAGAACTCGTTAAATCCCAAATACGGCGTCGTATCGTCCGATCCTTTAATGATGTGAAAACCGGTTCGTATCGTTGGCTTTCCAATGGGCAGGTCCATTTCTGCGACGTCTTGGGCGATGAATTTTGGTACGACTCCCGAGACCGCAGCACGTGCATAGCGCCTGACCAGTGTCTCGAAATGCTCCGTGGTGTTGTCAGACTTCAAGAGCTGTTCGATTTGCAGTGGGGCCAGTTCAATGCCCGGTAACGTCCCTTCAGGAGTCACTGATACACGACCGATCCCGGAGCCCCCGATTACAGCAAGAAGTGAGAGATCAGTCCCATCCAGCAATGCGCCGAACTCCTCTCGGATTACCCCAAGAAGGTATCCCTCAGGAAGGTTCTGCCGAAAAAACGGGAAAAGATCGCGCGGCCAACGCCAAGGCTCTTCGCGAACGGGCAATGCGAGGCTGACAAAGTCCGCGACATCAGTTTCTGGCAGATACCGCAGGACGTACTCATCCCACTCGCGGTAGAGCTTGGCGACATGCCTGTCCCCGACATGAACATCCAGAATCATCACTCATCCCCCTCCGCTGCGTTGCTCGGCAAGGATGTCTTCGACCGTCCGCTGATGGCCCGCCTTGATCAGTTTCAGGTCATAACCTGCGGCTTCCAGCAGGCGGACGAATGCAGAGACGCTCATGTCTCCTTTGGCCATGGTTTCCATGCGCGCAACGGTTGAACGTGAGACCCCTGCGCGTTGCGCGATCGCCTCCTGGCTCAATCGAGCTTCGCGGCGGGCTTGTCTAAGCATTTCGGAAACGTCGGAAAGCGTGGACATTTGTGGCCCTCGGGCATCAAAAACTAGAGATGGTGCGAGGACTGTAGCCCCTGAGACACAGAAAAGCAAAGTGGCCTTGGTTTTGGAGGCCGCTACTTTGTGTCCCACGAGCATCAAAATTTACTCTTTAAGCGTGTTTTGTAGCCGGCAAGCCACAACTATGTGAGTGCGGTGATACGCATAAATTAAACGACCTTTCTAAACCGCCACCGCCGGCAAGCCGGGCTGCTACAGGGGAGATTTATGTTCATTCAGTTGCCAAACTCTGGCGCCAGTATTCTCGCTGTAAGCCGATGCACCTATGCAAACTTTAAATAGCGGTTGCGCAGCCCTAATCTGTGTAAAACCAGCTGACGAGTGTCTCTGTTTCCGCATGAGGGTTGTCTTTTCGCTAGGTACAACCTTCTGATTACAAAGCCTTTTTAAAGAAATAAAAACTTTTGAAATTATCTAACAAGACCATTTTCAACCCCGAGACGCCTCTCCCCAGCCCGTTGAATAATTCCAACTCACTGCGTGTTCACCTATCAACACCTGTCTGCACACTTCTATAAAAAAACACTGCCAGGGAAGGCCGTTTGCCGAGTATCGCGCCATGGCTTTTTTTCCCTGTTTTCTGTCGGTGGTGTTTGTCGTTCGTAATCAGGCCGAAGGGCTTGAGGGGATGTTGGTCGAGGCGACGCAGGTGATTGCGTCGATGGTGTCGGACTATGAGCTGATCATTGTCGATAACGCCTCGAGCGATGGCAGTGTGACGCAGTTGAAGCGGCTGACGGCGGAGGACGGGGTCGCGAATCTGCAGGTGTACGCGCTGACCAAGGAGGTCGATCTGGACACGGCGTCGTGGGTCGGTCTGGAGAATGCGCTCGGGGATTACGCGGTGGTGCTCGATCCGCTGGCGGACGACATCGCGTTTCTGCCGAACATGCTGGAGCACGCGGCTCGTGGAGCGGATGTGGTGTTTGTCTGCAACACCGAGCACACGTCGCAAAGTCTGTTGTACCGCTTTGCCTTCAAGCTGTTTCATCGGGCGTATCGCTGGTGCAACGGCATTCATCTGGTCAGGGACGCGCCGCAGTTTCGGCTGCTGACCAAGAAGGTCATCAACTTCATTCTGCAGCATCCCAAACCGACGATGATCTATCGGCATTTGCCGGCCACGGGCGGTTTTGCGCGCACGTGCCTGAGCTATTCGGCGCCACCCAAGGCGCAGCCGCGCAAGCATCTGGGCGAGAGCGTGGATCGGGGGATTCGCATGCTGGTGTCGAGCACCCGCGCGCCGATGCGACTGGTGACGGCGTTGTCGTTGTTTGGTGCGGTGATGAACCTGATCTATTGCGCGTACGTGGTGGGTGTCGCGCTGTTCAAGACCGATGTGGCGGCGGGCTGGATCAGTCTGTCGCTGCAGGAGTCGGGGATGTTTTTTCTGATCTCGCTGGTGCTGCTGGTTCTCGGCGAGTACATCCTGAACATGGCGAGTTTCTCCAACGACGGGCCGCTGTATTACATCGGTCAGGAGTTCACCAGTTGCCGGATGACGCGGCTGGAAAAGCTCAACGTCGAGGAAGTCGCACCGGTGATCGGCATGGCACGGACCTGGGGCGGGGAGCGCGCATCTTGATGATCGAACCGGAGCCTTGCCATGAGGCGATCGTCATCGGCGGCGGGTTCTACGGATCGGCGATTGCGATCCATCTGGCCCGGCAGCGCGGCTTCAAACGCATCGTTCTACTGGAGCGCGAAAGCGGCCTGCTCAGGCGCGCGTCCTACAACAATCAGGCTCGCGTCCATAACGGCTATCACTACCCGCGCAGCTTCACGACGGCCTATCGCAGCCGGATCAACCTGCCGCGTTTCGTCGCTGACTGGCCAAACGCGGTGAAGTGCGATTTCACCAAGCTGTATGCGATTGCGCGGCACAACTCGAAGGTCACGGCGCGGCAGTTCGAGCGCTTCTGTCGCGACATCGGGGCGCAAATCAAGCGCGCGGATGCGGCCGCTCACGGGCTGTTCGAACCACGTCTGATCGAAGAGGTGTTTCAGGTGCAGGAGTACGCCTTCGACTCCACGCAACTGGCGCGCTGGGCCGTGCAGCAGCTTGAAGAATGCGGTGTGCAGGTGCGCTTTCAGACCCGCGCCACCGAAATCTACCAGGGACCCGACGCCACGCTGCAAGTGGTAACCGAGCACGAAAACGGCCCGCAGCGGCTGAGTTGTCGTTATCTGTTCAATTGCACCTATAGCGGCAGCAATCACTTCAATGGTGACTTTCCGGGGCTGGACACCGACCTGCGTCACGAGATCACCGAAATGGCCCTGATGCAGATGCCGCCTGCGCTTGAAGGCCTCGGAGTGACGGTGATGGACGGGCCGTTTTTCTCGATGATGCCGTTCCCTTCGCGCGACCTGCACACGCTGTCTCACGTGCGGTTCACGCCTCATCTGCATTGGGATGACGAGAAGGCGATCAACCCGTACGACAAGCTCGCCCGGCACCAGCGTTCCAGCCGCGTCGAGCGCATGGTTCGCGATGTGGGCCGTTATATCCCGGCAATTCTCGACTCGCGGCACATGGACTCGCTGTACGAAGTGAAAACCGTGCTGGCGAAGAACGACCGCAACGACGGCAGGCCGATTCTGTTCGAGAAGCACGCCAGCCTGCCAGGCTGCTACTCGGTGCTCGGCGGCAAGATCGACAACATCTATGACGTGCTGGAGAAACTGGACAATGAAGTCTTCTGATCTGTCGCGCATCGCCCCGGCGTTCGTTCTGCCCCTCGCAATTGCGGTGCTCGCCAGCCTGTTTCTGACCCTTGCCACGCGCTCGATCTGGATCGACGAAGCGATGCTGCTCAAGGACATCATCGCCCTGCGCAGCCCCGGCGAATTTCTTAAACCACTGCCCTACTACGATCAGGCGGAACCGGTGCTGGCGTCGCTGTTTTTCAAGGCGATCATGTGGCTGTTCCACTACAACATCGAGCCGCTGCGGCTGTCGGTGCTGGCTCTGTCTTGCGTGCTGATCGCGCCGATGTTCGCGGTGTTTCGGCAGTATCGCTGGGGCGCGGTGGTGTTCCTGCTGGCAATGATCGGCCACTCGTTTTCGATGGGGCTGTTTCTGACAGAACTCAAGCACTACTTCCTGGAAGTGTCGGTGAGTTTTCTGGCGATCTACTCGCTGTGGCAAGCCGAGGAGCACGGCAATCTCTATTGGCCGATTGTCATGGCAGCCGTGCTCAGCGTGTTGGGTTTCTCGACGCTGATCGTCTCCGGCGCGCTGCTGGTGTATGCGTCTCTGACCTTTGCCTTCAGGCCGTGGGACGAACGAGGCAAGGCGACGATTGCAGCGTTGTTCATCTGCCCGCTGATGGTGGTCGCTGCCTACGCCTACATGAAATACCTGACGGTGTATCAGCTGGGCAATTACGACGATTACTACTCAACCTCTGCGCTCGGCTCGCTGGGAGTGCTGAAGGAGGCGATTCTCGGCGCGTATGGCAAGGCATTGCTGGTCGTTTCGGGCATTGCCAACGTCGCGCTGCTGCTTACCCATCGACGGAGTTTCGTGTTCACGCTGAACCTGGTTTTCATTGGCATTTTGCTGGTGGTGATCGTCGGCAGAATCGTCGGTTTCTACCCCGCGACCTACCCGCGTCATGTGGTCTGGCTGGTGCCGTTCAGCATGGTCATCGCCTGTTGCGCAGTGCTGGAGTTCACTGCCAGCCCTGCTCGCCCACTCAAGATGCTCGGCCTGGCGCTGCTGTTGTTGATGACGCTGCAGGCCGGCAAGGCCTGTTACAACAACCTCAAGGGCGTGAATTACGAGTACGTCGACAATAACGCGCTGTACGAGCATGTCGCGCAGATGCCGCCCACCCAATTCCTCGTTTACCCCGATGCTCAGCCTTCGCTGGAGTATTACTCCCTGCTCGACCAGCGCCTGAACAAGCATCAGTACGTGCGTGTTTTCGACGAAGCCACCAAGCATCGCGACCCGAATCTGGGCATGGTCGAATATCAGGATTCACTCGCCGAACTGCTGCGACAGCGGCCGGCGAAGGATTTTTCCGTACTGGTTTCCCACGTCAATCTGGACAAGGACGTCAGCGGTCGCGGCAAGGCACTGGAAGCCGAAATCAGCCGCCTGAACTGCACTTACACCTCGTATTTCTATGTGTACAACGCCCAACTGATTCGGGTGCACTGCCCGCTGGATGCGCAATTATGAGCAACGGTCTGATTGGCTTCTCCGGTTTTGTCGGCTCGACCCTGATGCGTCAGGCGCGCTTCGACGCGCTGTATCGTTCGACCAACATTCATGAGATCGAAGGACGCAGCTTCGACACGCTGGTCTGCGCGGGCGCCTCGGCGCAGAAGTGGATCGCCAATCGCGAGCCCGACGCCGACCGCGAGAAGATCGAAAAGCTGATCGATCACCTGCGCACGGTGCGCTGCCAGACCTTCGTGCTGATCAGCACCGTCGACGTGTTCCATACGCCGATTGGCGTCGATGAGGACTCGCCGGTGGATGAGGTCGGACTGCACGCCTATGGCATGAACCGACGCTTGCTGGAGTGCTTCGTCGAGGACTTTTTTCCACGTCATCTGATCGTCCGTCTGCCGGGGCTCATCGGTCCTGGACTGCGCAAGAATGTGATTTACGACTTCCTCCATCAGAACAATCTGCCGGCCATCGACAGCCGTGGCCTGTTCCAGTTTTATCCGATGGTCAATCTGGCATGCGACATCCAGACCGCGCTCAACGCAGGGCTGGACCTGATCCACCTGTGTGCCGAGCCGGTGACAGTCGCGGACATCTCACTCCAAGGGTTTGGCGTGCCGTTCGAAAACGTGCGCAGCGTCATGCCTGCGCGATACACGATGCAGACTTGCCACGCGGCGTTGTTCGGGGGGCGGGGCCGCTATCAATACAGCGTTAGGGACACCATCCAGGCGGTGCGCAGTTACGCGCAATCGGAAGCTCGCGCGACGGAGGCCAAGGCATGAGGCTGGCCATTTCCAACATCGCCTGGGACGTCGTCGAGGACGAGAACATCGCTGCGCTGCTCAAGCGCTACGGCGTCGACGCAATCGACGTCGCGCCCGGCAAATATTTCCCTGATCCGGTCGCCGCGACATCCAGGCAGATTGCCGATGTTCGTGACGCGTGGACTGCGCGCGGAATCGATATCACCGGCATGCAGGCGCTGTTGTTCGGCACGCAAGGCTTGAACCTTTTTGGCTGCGCGGCGAGTCAGGCCTCGATGCTGCAGCACCTGAACGAGGTCTGTCGCATCGGCTCCGGTCTGGGCGCTACCCGACTGGTGTTCGGTTCGCCGAAAAACCGAGACCGCAAAGGCCTGGACGATTGGGAGGCGCAGGACATCGCCGTGCCGTTTTTTCGGGCGCTGGGCGCCATCGCAGAAGATCACGGAGTGACCTTTTGCCTGGAGCCGAACCCCGAGTGCTACGGCGCCAACTTCATGACCACCAGCCCCGTCACCGCGCAGATTGTGCGCAAGGTCGACCATCCGAACATCTTCATGCAACTGGATACCGGGTCGCTGACGATCAATGGCGAAGATCCTTACAGCGTGCTGAAAGATGACGCCGACCTGATCGGCCACATTCACGCCAGCGAGCGAGACCTGCTGCCGCTGGGCGACGGCGATACCGATCATGTCGCCATGGCCGCTGCCATCAACCGCCATCTCCCGGATCTGCTGGTCAGCATCGAAATGCTACCGACGCGCAACGAATCGCATCTGGACACCATCGAGCGGGCGCTGAACGTGGCCATCCAGCACTACCGGAACCAACCCCCGAGTACGCAGCCATGAAGTGGGCGATTCTGATCCTCGGGATTTTATCCAACGCCTCGGCCAGCGTGCTGGTGAAAATGGCGATGATGCCGCCGCGCAGATTTCCTTCGCTGGGTTCGCCCTTGGAGGCCCTGAGCAACTGGCCATTCTGGGTCGGACTCGGTTTGTACGGCGCCGCGTTCTTGCTCTACGCCGCCGCGCTCGCCCGCCTGCCGCTGAACATCGCCCACCCGGTGTTGACTGCCGGTGCAGTGGCCGCCGTGGCCTGTTCGTCGATCCTGATTTTTCGTGAAACCTTCTACTGGACGACAGCGGCCGGCATCCTGCTGGTGATCGCAGGTGTCGCCCTGATCACTGCGCGGGTGGCCTGATGACTGACACAACTTTCTCTCCCGGACGACCGACGCTGACCAAACTCGCGCGGCAGATCCCGTTCTTCGAGACGCCGTTGTGGCTCGGCCGCGTGCATGCCTATTGCGTGGTCATCCCGGTCATCGACGAAGGCGAGCGCATCGTCAGCCTGCTCGCGCGCATGGCAGCGCTTTCGATCAATCAAATCGCCGACATTATCATTGTCGATGGCGGCAGCACTGATGGCTCGCTGGCCCATGACATGCTGATGGTGACCGGGGTGCGCGGGCTGTTGGTGAAAACCTCGCCGGGCAAACTCAGCGCGCAATTGCGCTGCGCCTATGCGTTTGCCCTGGATCAGGGGTACGAGGGCATCATCACCATCGACGGCAACGACAAGGACGATCCGCAGGCGATACCGCAGTTCATCGAGGCGCTCAAACAAGGCGTGGACTTCGTTCAGGCCTCGCGGTTTCTGGCTGGAGGCGTGGCAGACAACACGCCGAAGTCCCGCGACATCGCGATTCGTTTCATACACGCGCCGATGCTGAGTCTGGCCTCGGGATTCGACTGGACCGACACCACACAGGGGTTTCGCGCCTACAGCCGCACGATGTTGCTCGACCCGCGAATTGCGACGTTTCGCGATGTGTTCATGACTTATGAACTGCTGGCGTATCTGTCCTACCGCGCGCCGAGGCTGGGGTATCGCTGCGTCGAACTGCCCACGGTAAGGCGTTATCCACAGGGCGACGTGCCGACCAAGATCAGTGGCTTGAAGGGGAATCTGGCGGTGTTGATGGTGCTGGTTCGGGCGTGTTTTGGCGGGTATGACCCGAAGTGATCCTACACAGACTTGACGGCCCCCACGGCCGTGCTTCTACAGAGTTTGTGGGGTGCGTGAAGCTCTCGCTACTCGCCCAACAAATGCTCCAGAAACAGCTGCGCAGCTGTGGATAAACCTGCCCTGGATCTCACGCACACGCTGAGTTCGCGGCTGGCCCAGTCCTCGTGCAGTTGCACGGCGGTCGCGCCATCCATCTTGTAAATTTCCACACTGCCCGCGGGCATGATGCCGATTCCGACACCAGCCTGAACCATCAGGCACAGCGCGTCGTAACTGGAAACTTCCATGCGGATTTTCAGCGAGCGGCCCAGATCGTTGGCGGCTTTTATCAGCTGAAAATTGAGATGAGTGCCGCTGCGCAGCGTGACGTACTCGTGATCGAGAGTTTCACTGAAGGTGACCGATTCGCGCCCTGCCAGCGGGTGATCGTTCGGCACCAACAGCACCAAACGGTCGGTGCGAAACGGGAAGACCTCGATGTCCGCGCCGTGGGGCAGGCGCGTGAAAATGCCGATGTCGGCTCGATTTTCCGCCACCGCCTTGGTGATCGCCAGGCTTTGCTGTTCTTCAAGCCCGACATTGATCAGCGGGTACAGCGCCATGAAGGACTTGATCAGCCCCGGCATGAACTGGGTGATCGCAGAAATGTTGGCCAGCACATGAACCGAACCGCGACGCCCATGGGAGTAGTCGCGCATTTGCACGACGATTTCATTGAGGTTGTTCAGCGCGCTGCGGGCCATGAACAACAGCGAAAGACCGGCGTCAGTCGGGGTGATGCCTTTGTTGGTGCGATTGAGCAGCCGGGAGTCGAGCAACTCTTCCAGTTCGCTGAGCCGCTTGCTCACCGCAGCCGCCGCAATGTGCTCACGCTTGGCGGCGGCTGCGATGGTGCCTTCTTCGACAACGCTGACGAAGAGGCGCAACGAAACGGGATCGAGTTTCATGTGAGGTACCGGGCGTGCTGGCCAGAATGGCCGCCATAGTACCTCGTCCGTCATTGACTCAGAACGCGCCGGACAACAGATGCCCTGCGTTCGGCACCTGAGCCTTGAGGCCCAAGGTCTTGAGCATCTGGTAAACGGTGGCAACCGAAGCCGAGAGCACAGGCTTGTCGAGACGGTTCTGTACGACCTGGATGGCGGGCAGCGAAGGCATCTGCACGCAGCACGACAGCACCACGCCGTCAGCCTGTCCGATTTTCAACTTGTCAGCGTGGGCCACCAGATTCATGGGGTCCAGACGGCCGACCTCAAGGTTGTCTGAAACTTCCAGGCTGATGGAATCGACCACTTCGATACCGGCCGCTTCGATGTAGTCGATGACCTGTTGGGTCAAGGGCTTCATGTACGGGGTAATGATCGAGACTTTCTTGTAATCGAGCATGTGCAGGCTGTCGATCAGCGCCCCTGCCGAGCTGAGCACCGGGGCATTGGACTTGTTGCCAGCGACGGTTTTGCCCAGACGCTCCTGCGACACTTTGTGATAGCCCGCGCCCTGACACATGATCGCCACCAGGCAGGCATAAGCCATGACGTCCACCCGCGCATCGCTCAGCTCCAGTGCGCAACGGTCGCTGTCGATGTCCATCTTTTTCAGCTCTTCGGGGCTGACATGCATCATGCGCATGCGTGAAGAGTGGAAGGTAAAATGCTCCTCCGGAAACAACGAGTAACGCGAGGTCAGCATCGCAGGGATTTCGGTTTCCATGGTGGTATTGGAGCTGGGAACGATCTGGCCGATTCGGAAGTTTTTCATGGGCTCTCCTTTCATTTCGCCAGTGGCGATGGGTCGTGTGCGACCGATGTTAGGAGTGAGCGGGAGGGGCGTATATCAGGCATTGGCGAGCTTGCCATCGCGTATGGCGATGGCAGCCAGTCAAAGTGTGTTGGGTGAATCGCCTTGTCGCAGTCCGGCTTGCCGGCGGTGACAGACCGGAGATCGCCACCGCCGGCAAGCCGGACTGCTACAGGAGCGCGCGATATCAAGCCTGTGAGAGCGCGCCGGTCGGGGTAGGAGCCGGCTCTTCATGGCGCGCCAGCATCGCTCTTGGAATCGACAGAATCAGCGCGGCACTGACGAACAAACACGCACCCAACACATAGGTGCCGTTGTTGATATTGCCAGTCAGGTTTTCGGCCACCGCGGTGATCATCGAGCCGGTAAAGCCGGACAGGTTGCCGATGGCGTTGATCATGCCGATCCCCGCCGCCGCTGCAACGCCCGACAGCACAGTGCCTGGCAACGTCCAGTAGATCGGCATCAGGCTCAGCACGCCGGACGCAGAAACGCTGAGGAAGATGATCGACAGCACCACGTTATTGGCGAAGTACGCACTCAGCATCAGCCCGATACCCCCGATGATCGCGGGGATCGCAGCATGCAGACGACGCTCGCCGGTCTTGTTGGAGTGCCGCGCATTGAGGGTCATGGCGATCACCGCGATGCCATACGGAATGGCCGTCAGCAGGCCGATGTCCAGCGGGTTGGAGATCCCGGCGCTCTTGATGATCGACGGCATCCAGAACGCCAGGCCGTAGAAGCCGGTGTTGAACGTCAGCAGGATCAGCACCAGCAGCCACACCCGACCGTTGAAGAACACCTCGCGCAGGTTCGACGCCTTGCCTTTGCTGTCGGTCTGCAGGTTGGCCTTGAGCATGGCTTTCTCTTCGGGCGACAGCCATTTTGCGGCATCGATGTTGTTGGCCATGAACGCCAGCACCACGAAGGCCATGATTACCGACGGAATGCCTTCGATGATCAGCAGCCACTGCCAGCCGGCCATGCCCTGCACGCCTTGCATCTTGGTCATCAGCCAGCCGGAAATCACACCGCCCAGTGTCAGACTGATCGGCATCGCCATCAGGAAGCCAGACATCACCCGGCTTTGACGACGAGTCGGGAACCAGTAGTTGAGGTAAAGGATGACGCCCGGGAAGAATCCTGCCTCACATATGCCGAGCAGAAAGCGCAGCACATAGAACATGGTTTCGGATTCGATATGGAAAAACTTCGCCAACGGCACGGTGAAGGCCACGGCCATGGAGACGATGGCCCAACTGAGCATGATCCGGGCGATCCAGAAGCGCGCGCCGAAGCGATGCAGCAACAAGTTGCTCGGCACCTCGAAGAGGAAGTACCCCCAGAAGAAGATGCTCGCGCCGAGGGCGTAGATGGTGTTGCTGAATTGCAGGTCGTTGAGCATGTCCAGCTTGGCGAAGCCGATGTTCACCCGGTCCAGGTAAGCGGCCATGTAACACAGCAGCAGGACCGGCAGAATGCGCAGGATGACTTTGCGGTAGGTACGATCTTCGAAGCTGGCTTGCCCCGCACCCGAGGGTTCGGGCAGGCGATCGGAAACGGTTTCCATGGTGGGACCTCCAGGCACTCGAACGCGCCTGTATTGTTGTTATGGAGGGTCTAAACACGGAGCGATGTTACCGATAACAGCCCAAGCTGACTACCGTAAATACGGGGCGCGACAATGACATGTTTCCATTGATTGATAACTCGGGGTTATCGATCACTGCGAGCGATCTTCGATTTGCCTGGTATTTGCCATACCCGAAAACCTGTGGGAGGGAGCTGGCTTGCGAAGGCGGCGGATCAGACCCATTGCCAGTGATCGGTCTGGCACACTCGCGGGCAACCTCCCTCCCACTGATAATTTGTCGCTGCCGAATTGAGCGATCAGTTCAGCAGTGCAGTCGAACAAATCACTGACGAGCCACCTGCGCATTCGCCAAAAGGATTTCGGCAAATTCCGACGCGGCACCGAGCAACGGCTCACCTCGGCGGGTAAGGATTCCGTAGTCCTGCGGTGCCAGCTTCAGCGGCGTGTTGAGCACTTTCAGCAGTCCGGTTTCCAGATGCGGCTGGGCCATGGAGGCGGGCAGCATGGCGATCATCGGACCAGACTGCAGCACTTGCAGGAAGGTCTGCATCGAGATGGTGTCGATGGTGTTCTTCGGCGTGGCGATCCCGGCTTGCGCAAACGCCTGCTCCATGCGCGCTCGGATCGGCGTACCCACCGGATAGAGAATCCACGGCCACTTGCCCAGTTCCTGCAACGGCGCCTCGTCCAGCTCAGTCAGCGGATGACGGCTGTTGACCACCATGCAGAACGGCTCCGGGGCCAGTGCCTGGAAGTCATAGACCTGCTGCTGGTTCTCATTGGTGTAGCGCGCCACGGCCAGGTCGAGCTTCTTGTCGTCGAGCATTTCCATCAGGTGGTCGCTGGTCTGCTCCACGATCTCGATGGACAACAGCGGCCAGCGCTGCTTCAACTGAACGATCGCATCCGGCAGCACCACCGCCGTGGCCGCGAAGATCGCGCCAACCTTGAGAAACCCGTGCCCGCCTTCGCGCAAGCTGCTGATCTGATCGACGAACTTGTTCGCGTCGTTCAGGGCTATCTGCGCATAACGCACTACATGCTCACCCAACGCAGTCGGGGGCATATTGCGCGGCAGGCGTTCGAACAGATCGAAACCCAGCAAGCGCTCGATCTCGCGCAGCATCTTGCTCACGGCCGGCTGACTGAGGTTCATGTGCAGTGCGGCGGCGTGCATGTTGCGGGTGCGAGCCAGGGTGTCGATCAGCACCAGATGCTTGAACTTCAGCCAGTTGCAGACCGTCGAGAAGGAAATGTCGGACATGGTAAGCAGCCTCAATTGCGATAACCCAGTGTTATCGATAATTGAACAGATGTCATTGGAGTTTATCGGCGTCGCTGATTAGGGTCGGCAGGAAAAGCATAAAAACCTTCGAGGATCGCGCCATGCCTGTTCAACTCACCCCTGAAAACACTTTGCCAGCCGATGGCCTGACCGGCACGCTGATCGGCCGCGCCTGGGTGCCCGGCAGCGTCAGCGGGCCTTCGCCTGTCGTCCTGCGCAGCGACGGGGTGTTCGATCTGTCGGCCAGGTTCGCAACCCTGAGCGAGCTGCTTGAAACCGAATCGCCGCTCAAGGCTGTGCGCGAAACCCAAGGCACCCTGATCGCCAGTGTCGAAGAACTACTGGCCAACTCGACCGCCAATCCTGACACCCGCAAGCCATTCCTCCTCGCCCCCGCCGACCTGCAAGTGATCAAGGCCGCTGGGGTGACCTTCGCCGCGAGCATGATCGAGCGCGTGATCGAGGAGCAGGCCGCAGGCGACCCTGCCAAAGCCGAAAGCGTGCGGGCCATCGTGCACAACGCCATCGGCGACAACCTGCGCAGCATCAAGCCGGGTTCGGAGCAGGCCAGCAAACTCAAGGCGCTGCTGATCGAGCAAAAAATGTGGTCGCAATATCTGGAAGTCGGCATTGGTCCGGATGCGGAAATCTTCACCAAGGCCCCGGTGCTCGCTGCGGTGGGCAGTGGTAGCCAGATCGGTATCCACCCGAAATCGGAGTGGAATAACCCGGAACCGGAAGTGGTGCTGGCGGTGAACAGTCGCGGCCAGATCCATGGCGCGACGCTGGGTAATGACGTCAACCTGCGCGACTTCGAAGGCCGCAGTGCCCTGCTGTTGAGCAAGGCGAAAGACAACAACGCCTCGTGCTCCATCGGTCCGTTCATTCGCCTGTTCGACGAGACCTTTTCGATGGACGACGTGCGTAATTGCGTGGTCGATCTGCAGGTGAAAGGCGAGGACGGCTATGTGATGAAGGGCTCCAGTTCGATGTCGCAAATCAGCCGCGACCCGGAAGACATCGCAGCGCAAACCCTGAACGCCAACCACCAGTATCCGGACGGCTTCCTGCTCTACCTCGGCACCCTCTTCGCCCCGACCGAGGATCGCGATCATGTTGGCGGCGGTTTCACCCACAAGCTCGGGGATCAGGTCAGCATCAGCAGTCGCCTGCTCGGCGGCCTGCATAACGAAGTGACCCACAGTAGCCAGGCAACGCCCTGGACATTCGGGGTCGGGTCGTTGATTCGTAACCTGGCAGCTCGGGATCTGCTGTCTCGTTGAAGTAATTCCTCCCCCACAGCGACACACCCGTGGGAGGGAGCTTGCTCGCGAAGGCGCCATAACAGTTACGTCAATGGCGACTGATTCAATACGTTCGCGAGCAAGCTCCCTCCCACATAGCCCGGTGGTTTACAAATGTGAGTTTCAGGGTCAATGTTACCGATAACAGATCACTGCAGCACACCTAATTCCAAGAGAGACCCGAACCATGTCCGATACGCCTAAACGCCCCCTGCGCAGCCAGCAATGGTTCGACGATCCCGACCACGCCGACATGACCGCGCTCTACGTCGAGCGCTATATGAACTACGGCCTGACCCGCGAAGAGCTGCAATCCGGGCGCCCGATCATCGGCATCGCCCAGACCGGCAGCGACCTTGCGCCGTGCAATCGTCATCACTTGGAGCTGGCGCAGCGGGTCAAGGCAGGGATTCGTGACGCAGGCGGGATTCCGATGGAGTTCCCCGTCCACCCGATGGCCGAACAGACGCGCCGCCCTACCGCCGCACTGGATCGCAACCTCGCCTATCTGGGCCTGGTCGAGATCCTTCATGGCTACCCCCTCGATGGCGTTGTACTGACCACCGGCTGCGACAAAACCACCCCGGCCTGCCTGATGGCCGCTGCCACCACGGATTTACCGGCAATCGTGCTGTCCGGCGGGCCGATGCTCGACGGTCGTCACAAAGGCGAGTTGATCGGCTCCGGCACCGTGCTCTGGCATGCGCGCAATCTGCTGTCGGCAGGCGAGATCAATTACGAAGGTTTCATGGAAATGACCACTGCCGCGTCGCCATCGGTGGGTCACTGCAACACCATGGGCACTGCGCTGTCGATGAACGCATTGGCCGAAGCGCTGGGCATGTCATTGCCCGGTTGCGCAAGCATTCCTGCGGCCTATCGCGAGCGCGGCCAGATGGCCTACATGACCGGCAAACGCATTTGTGACCTGGTGCGCGAGGACGTTCGCCCGTCGCAGATCATGACCCGTGAAGCCTTCGAAAACGCGATTGCCGTGGCGTCGGCACTGGGGGCCTCAAGCAACTGCCCGCCACACCTGATCGCCATCGCCCGGCACATGGGTGTCGAGTTGAGTCTGGACGACTGGCAGCGCATCGGCGAAGACGTGCCGTTGCTGGTCAACTGTATGCCTGCCGGGAAATATCTCGGCGAAGGCTTCCACCGCGCGGGCGGCGTACCGGCGGTGATGCATGAACTGCAAAAAGCCGGAAAGCTGCATGAGGAGTGCGGCTCGGTGTCAGGCAAGACCATTGGCGAAATCGTGCGCAATGCCGTTGCCCAGGACGCCGACGTGATTCGCCCTTACGAAGACCCGCTCAAGCACCGCGCCGGTTTTATCGTGCTCAGCGGCAACTTCTTCGACAGCGCGATCATGAAGATGTCGGTGGTCGGCGAAGCCTTCCGCAAGACCTATCTTTCGGAGCCGGGCGCAGAGAATAGCTTCGAAGCGCGAGCGATCGTCTTCGAAGGGCCCGAGGACTACCACGCCCGCATCAACGACCCGTCGCTGGACATCGACGAGCGCTGCATTCTGGTGATTCGCGGCGCGGGCACGGTGGGTTATCCGGGCAGCGCGGAAGTGGTGAACATGGCACCGCCAGCGGAGCTGATCAAACGCGGCATCGATTCCCTGCCATGCCTTGGGGATGGTCGCCAGAGTGGCACCTCTGCCAGCCCGTCGATCCTCAACATGTCGCCGGAAGCAGCCGTGGGCGGAGGGCTGGCGCTGCTGAAAACCAACGACCGCCTGCGTGTGGACTTGAACAACCGCAGCGTCAACGTGTTGGTCAGCGACGAAGAAATGGCCGAACGCCGCGCGCAGTTCGAGCCGAAAATGCCTGCTTCGCAGACGCCGTGGCAGGAGCTTTATCGTCAACTGGTGGGCCAGTTATCCACAGGTGGCTGCCTTGAGCCTGCGACGTTGCATCTGCGAGTGATCGCACGCAGTGGCGAGCCTAGGCACTCGCACTAAACATTACAACGCTACCCCTGCCGCCATCTCCCGCGCCACCTCCTGAGCCAATTCAGCGAAGTGGCGCGCGGCCAGACTCGGTTCGCCGGGCAAGGCGATCGCCACCTTGCACAAGGGCATATCGCGGATCACCGGAAATGCCAGGCCCGGGCGGCTGTAGAAGCGCGCGGTGGACGATGCGGTGATACTGATGCCGCGTTTGGACGCCACGGCCTGCAGCTCGCTTTCCACGGTAGAGGCTTCGTGCACCACGCGGGCGCTTTCGCTGTTGCGGTAAATGTCCCCAGTCCAGTAACTGCGCCATGCGCCCTGTCCCGGTGCGGCGACAATGGGCTCGTCGAGAAGGTCGTAGATGCTCACCGTGTCGGCGCTGGCCAGTCGATGGCCGCACGGCAGGCAGGCTACGCAGGGTTCTTCCACCAGAGTGATAAGCTCCACGTTCGCCGACTCGATGGGCGGGCGCAGCACCGACACGTCCATGCCTTCATCGATTCCCGCATGGGGCGAGGCGAAGTCGAATTCCTTGACCACCACGTTCACGTCGGGAAAGCGCTCGGCGTAGGCGCTGAGAATCTGCGGCATCAGGTCCACACCCGCACCGATGAGAAAACCCACCTTGAGCGAGCCGCGCAGTCCTGAAGCGTGATCCCGCGCGGTCTGTGCCAGATGATCGATACGCCGCAGGATTTCCTGGGCCTCCTCCAACAGAGCCGCACCCGCTTCTGTCAGCGCCACATGACGCGTGCTGCGCACGAACAGCTGTACATCGAGCAGGCTTTCGAACTGACGAATGCTTTGTGACAGCGCCGGCTGTGACACATGCAGCCGCGTCGCCGCGCGAATGAAGCTCAGTTCCTCACCCACCGTCACGAACGCCTTGAGCAGGCGGATATCCATTGCCGACGTCTGCACAACCCCTCCTTATCGCGGCCTGACTCATAAGGCAGGCCAATGAATCCAACGCAAATCCGTCTTTCTAAAGTGCGCCACGTGCGGTCTAGGATGAAGCCACTCGACGCGACGAGCTTCCCCGATCCACGCACTGGAGAAAGACATGAACACAATGAATACAAACACTCTTTCGAATGAAGCAATTGTCGCGCCAGCGAAAAAGATCAATCTGGTGAAGGCCCGTGGCTCGCTGGTATGGGACGATACCGGCAAGGAATACATCGACTGCACCGCTCAGGCCTGGTCGAACAATCTGGGTGCAAACGACCCACGCGTGGTCGAAGCCGCCATCGCTCAATTGCGGGACATGACACACATCCGGCCGAACTTCGGCTCGGCGGCGCACACACGCCTGGTGTCGAAGTTGCGAGAGGTCTCCCCAGCGTCGCTGAACCAGATGGGTTTTGCCCTTCACGGCAGTCTAGCCGGTGAAATGGCGATGAAGCTCGCCTTCAAGAACAACCCCAAAGCCCAGAACCTGATCGTGCTGCAGGACGGGTATCACGGTCGCTCGCTCGCCACACTGGGCGCCAGCTGGCCACATCCGAACAACCCGTTCCTGCCTATCCAGCCACGTTTCACCCGCGTGCCACATCCTTATCCGTATCGCACCCGAATGGGCATGGACCCGGAAGCCGAATCGCAACTCTGTCTGGCGTTGCTCGAAGAAACGATTCTCAAGGGTGTGGACGGCGCCGTGGCGGCGATCATGATGGAGCCGATTCAGGGCAACGGCGGCCACATCGAGTTTCCACGTTCGTACTACAAAGGCGTGCGCGACATCTGCGATCGTCACGGCATCCTGATGATCTTCGACGAAGTCCAGACTGGCTTCGGTCGCATGGGCACCATGTGGGCTGCGGACTATTACGACATCGTTCCGGACATCATCGTTTTCGGCAAAGGCGTCGGCGGTGGTTTCCCGCTGGCAGGCATTCTGGCCCGAGATGACCTGAAGTGGTTCGACGAAGGCGAAGAAGCACTGACCTTCGGCCATTTTCCGGTTTCGCTGGCAGCCGGTCACGCCACGGTGGAAGCGATCGTGGCCGATGGCTTGTGTGAGAAGGCGCGGCTGTCGGGCGAGTACGCCACTGAACGCCTGCTTGAAATGCGGCAGCGACATCCGTTGATTGGCGATGTGCGCTGCCCTGGCCTGATGGTGTCCGTGGAACTGGTGAAGGATCGCACCACCAAAGAGCCGGCCCGCCGCGAGTCACAAGAGGTCTATCGCCTCGGTGTCGAGCGCGGCGTACTGTTCGGAGAAAGCCGTTACGCCGGTCTCGGCAATCTGATCAAGGTCAAACCTCCTCTGGACATCGAACGAGCACAGCTGTCGCGCGCTCTGGATGTGCTGGACGAAATCATCGGCATCATCGAGGAGCAACGGGCATGACAGCATCCATTGAAAGCAAACTCGCTGTCGATGCCCAACCTCGCAGCGACCTGCCGCTGTCCAGCGATGATGCCGACCTCGCCGCGCTTGGCTACGAACAGAAGATGCACCGCACGATGGGGTCGTTCACCTCTTTCGCGCTGGCGTTCTCGATGGTCTCGATCAACACCGGGGTGGTCACGCTGTTCTCCGATCCGTTCACGCGGGTCGGCGGCATCGGCATTCTGCTCTGGCTGTTAGTGATCCCGCTGGTGGGCTGCATAGTGCTGGTCTACTCCCATTTGGCCGGGCGCATTCCATTGACCGGCTACGCCTATCAATGGTCCAGCCGTCTGGCAGGCAATCACTTCGGCTGGTTCACCGGCTGGGTGGCGTTCATTTCCTTCGTGGCCGGTACGGCAGCAACGTCGGCGGCCATCGGCAGCGTGTTCGCGCCGGAGATCTGGCCTAACCCGACGCAAGGACAGATTCAGGGCCTGAGCATCGGCGCAACATTGGTGGTCGGCGTGCTCAATGTCTGCGGCATACGGCTGGCCACGCGGATCAATGACATCGGCGCGATCATCGAAATCATCGGCACGGTGCTATTGGCCGTGGCGCTGTTCTTCGGGGTGTTTTTCTTCTTCGAGCACACTCAGGGCGTGGCAATTCTGACATCGGCGCAAGCAGTCAGCGGTGAACCCGTCAGCTTCTCCACGCTGGCACTGGCGACGTTGCTGCCGGTCTCGGTGCTACTGGGTTGGGAAGGCGCCGCAGATCTGGCCGAAGAAACCAAAGACCCACGCCGCAGCGCGCCTCGAGCAATGATTCGCGCCGTGGTGGTGTCCAGCGTGTTGGGCTTTGTCGTGTTCGCGCTTCTGGGCATCGCGATTCCGGGCTCGGTAGGCGATCTGTTCGCGCAGTCGGAAAACCCGGTGATCAACATCGTGCGCCTGCAACTGGGCAACTTCGCCGGCAGCGTAATGATCGTCATCGCATTCGCCTCGATCCTGGCCTGCCTGATCGCCAACATGGCCGTGGCCACGCGGATGACTTTCGCCCTTTCGCGGGACAACATGCTGCCCGGATCCAAGGCGCTGTCCAAGATCAACCCGCATTTCGGTACGCCGGTTGGTGCCATCTTGCTGATCACCCTGATTGCGGTGTTGCTCAACCTGGCCAGCGGCGGTTTCGTCAAAGCGATCTACTCGATGGTGGGGCTCACGTATTACTGCACCTACCTACTGACCCTGATCGCAGCGTTTATCGCCTACCGCAAAGGCAGCATGCCTGACGCACCCAAGGGCGTGTTCAGTCTGGGTCGCTGGCTGTTGCCGATGATTCTGCTGGGTGGCCTGTGGGCGTTGGGGGTGATCCTGACGTTGAGCCTGCCGGAGGAGAACCACGTCGCCGCCCTGACTACCGGGATCACCCTGGCGGTGGGGGCTGCCTGGTGGCTGGTGTCGTTGCGTGGACGGCTGAACAGCGGCACGGCCGGGCCGAGCATGAAGCGCTAAATCTGGGGGAGCCGGCGCACGGGTGAATGCAGAGTGTCAGGTTGCAGGCGGTTCTCTGACCTGACTCTTTCGCCAGCAAGCCGGCTCCCACAAATGCGCTGTTCGCAGGCCATTTACAGCAACTTCGGCAAGCCCTTCTCCATGTCGACGAACCGGCTTTTGAGCATCGAGTGCAGTTGCTGCACCGCAGGCGAGAATTGCTTGCGGTGTGGATACACCAGATTCAGCGGCGCGGGTTCGCCTGGATAATCCGGCAACAGCAGCTCCAGCCGCCCTGCCAGCACATCATCCCGCACGTCCACCCATGATTTATAAGCGATGCCCTCGCCCGCCACGGCCCAGCGGCGGACCAGATCGGCATCGTCCGTGAGCAGCGGTCCCGACACCGTAAATATGCGCGCACCCACCGGCCATTTGTCATAGACCCGGCCGTTGAGGATGTACAGCAAACAGTCATGACGCAACAGATCGTCCGATGTCAGCGGTCGCCCTTTGCGCGCCAGATAGTCAGGCGACGCCACCAGCACCCGGCGGTTATAAGGTGCGAGCGGCAAGGCAATGTAATTGGCGTCTTCGATAACGCCGCTGCGAATGGCCACGTCCACAGGATCGCGGAACATGTCAGCCACCTGGTCCGAGACGAACAATCGCAGGTTCAGCGCAGGATGCTGTCGGCGGAAATCCGTCATCCATTCCAACAATACGTTGCGTCCCAAATCCGAAGGCGCCGCAACCTGCAAGGTGCCTTGCAGTTCGGCGCTCTCGCGACGCAGTTTTTCCCGGCCGTCGCGCAGCGTATCGAGCACGGTCTTGGCGGTCGGCAAGTACTGCTCGCCCTCGGCAGTCAAGCGCAGGCTGCGCGTCGAGCGGGCGAACAGGCGAATATCCAGTTCTCGCTCCAGACGCTTGATGGCAGCGGCGACCTGGCCCGGCAGCAAATCCACTTCCCGCGCTGCGTTGGAAAAGCTGCCCAGCGCGGCCGTACGAACGAACAACGCCAGATCATCGATGCGGATCATTTTCACTCCAGCTGTGAAAGTGTTGACGCATTGTGCGGGTTTTTCTTGTCGGTAGAGAAGAACAAGATAGGCCCAACTTTTAGCCATTGCCTTCAAGAGAGAACGCCATGAAAGCCATCGCCTTCACCCAGCACGGTCTGCCCATCGAAGATCCAAAATCGCTGATGGACATGGACCTTCCCAAACCTGCCCCCGGCCCCCGCGATCTGCTGGTCGAGGTGCGCGCCATTTCGGTTAACCCCGTGGACACCAAGATCCGCGCAGGCTCGGCCGCTACCGAACCGAAAGTGGTAGGTTGGGACGCGGTCGGCATCGTTCGCGAAGCCGGCAGTGAAGTTACGTTGTTTAAAGCCGGTGACGAGGTGTTCTACGCCGGGTCCATCGCCCGCCCCGGCAACTACAGCGAGTTTCACCTCGTGGACGAGCGCATCGTCGGCCGCAAACCAAAATCGATCGACAACGCTCACGCTGCCGCGCTGCCGCTGACGTCGATTACGGCCTGGGAGTTGTTGTTTGACCGCCTTGGCGTAAAAGAGGGTGGCGGCGAAGGCGACAGCCTGTTGATCATCGGCGCTGGCGGGGGTGTGGGATCGATCCTGGTTCAACTGGCACGCCAACTGACCAAATTGACCGTCATCGGCACTGCCTCTCGCCCGGAAACCCGCGAGTGGGTCAAAGACCTCGGCGCCCATCATGTGATCGACCACAGTCAGCCGCTGGTGGAGCAACTGCAAAAGATCGGCGTCGGCCAGGTCAGCCACGTCGCGAGCCTGACTCACACCGACAGCTACTTTGCGCAGTTGATCGAAGCCCTGCGCCCCCAAGGCAAACTGGCGCTGATCGACGACCCGAAAACCCTCGACGTGGTGCCGATGAAGCGCAAGGCACTGTCGCTGCATTGGGAGTTGATGTTCACTCGCTCGCTGTTCGAGACCCCGGACATGATCGCCCAGCACGAACTGCTCAATCGCGTTTCCCTGCTGATCGACCAAGGCGTGCTGAAGACCACTCTGGGCGAGCACTTCGGAATCATCAACGCCGAAAACCTGCGCCGCGCCCATGCCGTGATCGAAAGCGGCAAGGCCAAGGGCAAGATCGTGCTGGAAGGTTTCTGAACCAACTGTTCATCCAGGTTGTTGCATGTGAAGATCGGCGCCCCCTCGGCGCCGGCTTCCGGCTGCGCCTGCCACTTCGTTTTAAGCTTCGGCGCTTCAACTCAGGAGATCACCCGTGCAACTCACCGCACTCGCCAAATCCCGCTACACCACCAAGGCCTACGACAACAGCCGCAAGATCCCACAGGAAACTATCGACATTCTGCTCGACCAGCTGCGCCACAGCCCGTCTTCGGTGAACTCGCAGCCGTGGCATTTCGTCGTCGCCTCTGACGAGCAAGGCAAGGCGCGTGTGGCGAAAGGCGCTGAAGGTGGTTTCGTCTATAACGAAGCCAAGATCCTCAACGCTTCCCACGCGATCGTTTTGTGCACCCGCACCGAAATGACTGAAGAACACCTGCAAGCGTTGCTGGCGCAGGAAGAGCGTGACGGTCGTTTCGATGGCGCCGCTGACGCCATGGCCGGCCAGGACAAAAGCCGTCGCGGCTATGTGAACCTGCACAAGCATGACCAGAAAGACGTCCAGCACTGGATGGAAAAGCAGACCTATCTGGCGCTGGGCACGCTGTTGCTGGGCGCCGCTTCGCTGGGTCTGGACGCAACGCCGATGGAAGGGTTCGACTTCAAGAAACTCGACAGCGAACTGGGCCTGCGCGAGAAAGGTTTCACCAGTCTGGTGATCGTCGCGCTGGGCTATCGCAGCGAAACCGACTTCAACGCCAAACTGCCCAAGTCGCGCCTGCCGGCTGAGACAGTGTTTACTTATCTGTAAATCTGTAATGCCGCAGCAGCACGGCTTGCCGGCGGGATCGTTCTTGAGGACGCCACCGTCGGCAAGCCGTTCTGCTACGCAGTGAAGTCGCTGGCGAGCGGTTGTTTGACGCTGACCACCCCATTCCGCCCGGCACCTCTCATTTGCCCCAATGCCCTCGCTCTGCTAGTGTCGCGCCGGTTTAACGTCTACCGGGATAGCCGCCATGGCCCGCAAGAAAGCTGCACTGGATTTCGAACAGTCCCTCACGGATTTGCAAACGCTGGTCGAGCGTCTGGAGAACGGCGAGCTGTCGCTGGAAGATTCGTTGACCGCTTTTGAACAGGGGATTCGCCTGACCCGCGAGTGCCAGAGCGCACTGGCGCAGGCCGAGCAGAAGGTCCAGGTGTTGCTGGAGCGCGATGGCGAATTGGCCGAGGAACCCTTCGACGCGGAACAGCCCGAATGATCGCCGAGTATCAGGCCCTTAGTCAGGCTCGCGTCAATGCGGCGCTGGACAGCCTGTTCGACGCCCCCGCTCCCGAACTCACCCGCCTTTACGCCGCCATGCGCTACAGCGTCACCAATGGCGGCAAGCGCGTACGCCCGTTGTTGGTCTATGCCGCCTGCGAGGCCTTGGGCGGTAACGCTGAAAAGGCCAATGGCGCAGCCTGCGCCGTCGAGCTGATCCACGCCTATTCGCTGGTGCACGACGATCTGCCCGCCATGGATGACGACGATCTGCGTCGCGGCCTGCCTACCACTCACAAAGCCTTCGATGAAGCCTGCGCGATTCTCGCCGGTGACGGTCTGCAAAGTCTGGCCTTCAGTGTGCTGACCGACAGCAAGCTGACCCCGCAGGACGCCGACACCCGCCTGAAGATGGTCGCCACCCTCGCCCACGCCGCAGGGCCTGCGGGCATGGTCGGCGGGCAAGCCATCGATCTGGGCTCGGTGGGTCTGAAGCTTGATCAGAAGGCGCTGGAATTCATGCACCGGCACAAGACCGGCGCGCTGATCGAGGCCAGCGTCAAGCTGGGAGCCCTCGCCAGCGAACATGCCTCTCAGGATCAGCTGAACGCCCTGCAGATCTACGCCCGCGCCGTCGGCCTGGCGTTTCAGGTGCAGGACGACATCCTCGACGTCGAAAGCGATACCGCCACCCTCGGCAAACGCCAGGGCGCCGACATCGCCCGCGACAAGCCGACCTACCCTGCGCTGCTGGGCCTGGAAGAGGCCAAGCATTACGCGCTGGAACTGCGTGATCAGGCGCTGGTGGCTCTGCGACCTTTTGACGCTGCAGCGGAGCCGCTTCGCGCTTTGGCGCGTTATATCGTCGAACGCCGCAACTAAGCGCAGGTCATAGACCTTGATCAGGTGCGGCGCCCCAGCGGTCCGCCCCGGTTCTCAACACCAACGTCATCATCTGAACATCGGTTTGCAGCCCTTCGTGTGCAGCTTGCGATGCATCAGGTAAACTGCCGCCTCTTTTACTTATAACGATTCGCCTGATGCCCACGACGTTCAAAGAGATTCCCCGCGAGCGCCCGTCCACGCCCCTGCTCGACAAGGCAGCGACGCCGGATGGCCTGCGCCGGTTAGGTGAAGCAGAGCTCGAAGCCCTGGCTGATGAACTGCGCCTGGAGCTGCTCTATACCGTTGGCCAGACCGGAGGACACTTCGGTGCCGGTCTTGGCGTCATTGAGCTGACCGTTGCCCTGCATTACGTCTTCGATACCCCCGACGACCGGCTGGTCTGGGACGTCGGCCATCAGGCGTATCCGCACAAGATCCTCACCGGTCGCCGCGAAAAGATGTCGACCCTGCGCCAGAAAGGCGGCGTGGCGGCGTTCCCGCGTCGCAGCGAGAGCGAGTACGACACCTTTGGCGTCGGCCACTCCAGCACGTCCATCAGTGCCGCCCTGGGCATGGCCATTGCCGCGCGCCTGCAAGGCAGCGAGCGCAAGTCCATTGCCGTTATCGGTGACGGCGCGCTGACGGCCGGCATGGCCTTCGAGGCGTTGAACCACGCCCCCGAAGTCAACGCCGACATGCTGGTGATCCTCAACGACAACGACATGTCGATCTCGCGCAACGTCGGCGGGCTGTCGAACTATCTGGCGAAGATTCTTTCCAGCCGCACCTACGCGAGCATGCGCGAAGGCAGCAAGAAAGTGCTGTCGCGTCTGCCGGGTGCGTGGGAAATCGCCCGTCGCACCGAGGAATACGCCAAAGGCATGCTGGTCCCCGGCACCCTGTTCGAAGAACTGGGCTGGAACTACATCGGTCCTATCGACGGCCACGACCTGCCGACCCTGATCGCTACCCTGCGCAACATGCGCGACCTCAAAGGTCCGCAGTTCCTGCATGTGGTCACCAAAAAGGGCAAAGGCTTCGCACCTGCCGAGGTCGACCCGATCGGCTACCACGCGATCACCAAGCTCGACCCGCTGAATGCTCCCGCCGCCGCGCCGAAAAAGGCCAGTGGTCCGAAGTACTCCGGTGTGTTCGGTCAGTGGCTGTGCGATATGGCCGACGCCGACGAGCGTCTGGTGGGTATTACCCCGGCCATGAAGGAAGGCTCTGATCTGGTAGCGTTCAGCGAACGCTATCCGGACCGTTATTTCGACGTGGCCATTGCCGAGCAACACGCCGTAACGTTGGCGGCGGGTATGGCCTGTGAAGGCGCCAAGCCTGTGGTGGCGATTTATTCGACCTTCCTTCAGCGCGGTTACGATCAACTGATCCACGACGTCGCGGTGCAGAACCTCGACGTGCTGTTCGCCATCGACCGCGCAGGGCTTGTAGGCGAAGACGGCCCGACCCACGCTGGCAGCTTCGATTTGTCCTATCTGCGCTGCATCCCCGGCATGCTGGTGATGACGCCGAGCGACGAGAACGAGCTGCGCAAGATGCTCAGCACCGGCCATCTGTTCAACGGCCCGGCCGCCGTGCGTTATCCGCGCGGTACCGGCCCGAACGCCGTGATCGACAGCAGCTTGGAGCCGCTGGAAATCGGCAAGGGCATCGTCCGTCGTCAGGGCAGCAAAGTGGCGATGCTGGTGTTTGGCGTGCAATTGGCCGACGCGCTGAAAGTCGCTGAAAAACTCGATGCGACCGTAGTCGACATGCGTTTCGTCAAACCACTGGACGAGGCGTTGGTACGCGAAATGGCCGCCAGCCACGACCTGCTGGTGACCATCGAAGAAAACGCCATCATGGGCGGTGCCGGTGCCGCAGTCAGCGAGTTTCTGGCGCGGGAGAACATTCTCAAGTCAGTGCTGCACCTGGGCTTGCCGGATGTCTACGTCGAACACGCAAAGCCGGCGCAAATGTTGTCCGAATGCGGGCTGGATGCGGACGGGATCGAAGCTTCGATCACCGAGCGTTTGCAGAAGATCTAACCCCTGATCGTTCCCACGCTCTGCGTGGGAATGCATCTCCTGACGCTCCGCGTCATTCTGCGCTGGACGCAGAGCGCCCGGGGCAGCGTTACCACGCGGAGCGTGGGAGCGATCACTGAAACGAACGAACATGAACCTGCACCGCCTCGCCTTTACCCTATCGCTGCTTCCCATCACTCAAGCCTTCGCCGATCTGCCTGATCGTGAGCAAGCCCTGAAACTGTCAGACGTTGTCATCAGCGCCAACCGCCAGGTCGAGCAGCGCGACGCCAGCGCGGCGGCCAATACCGTTTTTACCCGCGATGACATAGAGCGCCTGCAGCCGACCAGCGTGACCGATCTGCTCAATCGCGTCCCGGGCGTTCAGGTTGCGCCAAGCGGAGGGCGCGGCAGCTTGCCGGGGATCTATATTCGCGGGACCAAGGCCGCGCAAAGTCTGGTGCTGGTCGACGGCCAACGCATCGCCAACGCCACCTCTGCCGACAGTGCCTTGCAGTACCTCAACATCGAACAAATCGAACGCGTGGAAGTGCTGCGCGGTTCGCGTTCGGTCATTTACGGGGCTGACGCGATTGGCGGTGTGATCCAGATCTTCACTCGACGCGGCGCGGAGCAAGGCCTGCAAGCGCGGCTGCACAGCGGGTTCGGCAATCGTGATGCCTGGCAGCAGAGCCTGGGTTTATCTGGCGGCGACGAGCAAACCCACTTCAATCTCAGCACCAGCCTCGATGAAACCGCCGGCATTGACCGCACCGGACCGTCCTTCGCCAGTGATGCCGACCACGATGCCTATCGCAACAAGGCCTACAGCCTGAACCTTAGCCACTGGCTGACCGATGATGTGGAAATCGGCTTCAATGCGCTGGATAACAAGGGCAAGACTGAGTTCGACAACCCGTTCGGCCTGTTCGACCCGGTCACCTTCAATAGCGTCGGCCAGCAGCAGTACAGCGATTTCGAGCTGAGCACTCTGGGCACTTACCTGGATGCACGAGTCAACGAAGGCTGGAAAACACGTCTTGAACTTGGCCACAGCGAAAACCGCGAGAAGACCTTCGACAAACTTAGCGACGACCGTTACGTGTTCAACACGTATCGCGACTCGGTGAACTGGCAGAACGACCTGACGCTGGATGAGCGCAACAGCCTGATGCTCGGCGGCGATTGGTACGAAGATCGGGTCAACAGCAGCACACCGTTCGATGAAGAAAGCCGCTGGAACCGCGCTGCGTTCATTCAGCACCGCTACAAGGGCGACGGGTTTTCTACCGAAATTGGCCTGCGGCACGACGATAATCAGCAGTTCGGCAGCGAGAACACCTGGAGCGGCACGCTGACGGTGCCTCTCAACGATGCCAATGACGTGCTGCTGTCCTACAGCGAAGGCTTCCGCGCACCGACGTTCAACGATCTGTATTACCCAGGGTTCAGCAACCCCAATCTCAAGCCCGAGCACTCAAAGAGCTACGAACTGCAATGGCGCAGCCGCCTGAGCGACACCAGCAAGCTCGAAGCCTCGCTGTATCGCACGGACCTAAAAGACGCGATTGCGCTGGACGCTGATTTCGCCCCGCAGAACATTGGATCGGCGCGAATCAACGGTTTTGAGGCATCACTTGAACAGCAACTGTTCGGCTGGACCGGCAAGCTCGGCGCGTCGATCATCGACCCCCGTGATCGCGACACCGGGCACACGCTCAACCGCCGCGCCAGACGCACCGTGAATCTGGACCTGGATCGTCAGTTTGATCGGCTTGGCATCGGCGCCAGCTGGCAAGCGGTCAGCGACAGCTACAACGACGAAGCCAATACCCAGCACATCGGTGGTTATGCGTTGTTCGGTCTGCGCAGCAGCTGGAAGGCGAGTGACGAGGTGAAGCTGGAGTTCAAGCTGGATAACGCGCTGGACAAACGTTACAGCCGCACCTTGTACAGCTTCGATGGCAGCTACTACGGCTACCGGGAAGAAGGGCGGACCTGGATGTTTGGCGTGACCTGGACGCCTGGCCTTTAATCGCGGACAAACCACCTGTGGTAGCAGCTTGCCAGCGGTAGCGATCTCACGGACGTTACCGCCCGCGAGCGGTGCTGCAGATTATTGAGTTGGCCCGGGAAAAAGACTTTCACATAACTTTTGCACCGCCCCCACCATCTGCCCACTCGGCCGCTCGACGCCTGTGTCCGGCACCACCACAAAGCGTGCTTTCAACGAGGGCCAGGCTTTCCACATGCTCAGCTGGGAAACCGAGCCTGCGACAACGATTTCGGGGTTTCGCTGCAATACAGCTTCCAGACTCACCTGCGGCGCTGGCTGACTCAGGTCATCAAACACATTCCGCGCGCCGCACACGCTCAACGCATCACTGATGATCTGACCACCACCCACCGTGTACAGCGGCTGATTCCACACCTGATAAAACACGCTGATGGGTGCATCGCGGTGATAGCGCTGACGCAGCTCAACCAGCCGCTGACGAAACTCCCCTGCCACCTGACGCCCACGCTCGCCGCGCCCGAGACGCGCGCCGATCTGCTCGATCTGGTCCGCCAGCTGATCCAGCGAATGTGGCTCGGCAGTGAAGGTCGGGATATGCAAACGCTGCAGTTGATCGCGTTGAGCAGCGCTGACGCTGCCGGGCCAGAGCAGCAAAAGGCTGGGCTGCAAACTCAGCAACCTTTCCATCTCCAACTGCCCGTAATGCCCAACCGACGGCACGGCTGCGAGTTGAGCGGGACGCTCGCCACCATCGAGCACACCGACCAGCAAATCTTCGGCACCCAGTTCAACGACGATTTCAGTGAGCGAAGGCGCGAGGCTGACAACACGTTCAGCAGCGATACACTGCCCCGCCATCAGCACCAGCAAACAGGCGATCAGCCGGCGCATCATGCCAACTGGCGAGGGATGCGATAGAGGTACAACAGCACGACACTGGACAACGCCAACAGGGCGAGCGGCAAGGCTTCCAGATCGGCGAACACCGCCAGCGCAGCGATCCAGGCGGGAATACCGGCAAACAGAAACGCCGTGCGCCGATCTGCCGCGAGGCGCAACCAGGCGGCGGGCTCTTCAGGGGTATCGAGTGCTTTTTGCGTTGCGATCAACGACCGCTTATAGACGCCGAATGGCTTGAGACTCAGAAACATCGAGGCGATGCCTGCGATGAACAGTGGCATGGCGAACACCGACGGGGTGGTGGTCGCTTCGTCGCCGCCGAAAAACACGCAGACAACCAGCAGCGGCCCCAGCGTCAATGCCAGTTGCCGCCACCACGCCAGCGCCAGACGACGGCGCACGTTGCCGCGTGTCACGCCGGATCGACCTCGCTCTGATGTTCATTACCCATCATGTGACCGAGTTTCCCGGCCTTGGTCGCCAGATACAGCTTGTTGTGCGGGTTGTGGCCAGTGTGCAGCGGCACGCGCTCGGCGACAGTGATGCCCATGTCGGTCAGTGCTTTGACCTTACGCGGGTTGTTGGTCATCAGACGCAGCGACTTCACGCCCAGATGCTCCAGCATCGGCAAGCAGATCGCGTAATCACGTTGGTCGGCCGCAAAGCCCAGGCGTTCGTTCGCTTCGACAGTATCAGCACCGCCGTCCTGCAGTTCATAAGCACGGATCTTGTTCATCAAGCCAATGCCGCGTCCTTCCTGACGCAGGTACAACAGAACACCCCGACCTTCAGCCGCAATGGCGCGCAAAGCAGCCTCGAGTTGGGAACCGCAATCGCAGCGCTGGCTGAACAAGGCATCGCCTGTCAGACACTCGGAATGCACCCGACCGAGAACGGGGGCGCCATCCGACACATCGCCGAGGCTAAGTACTACGTGCTCGCGACCGGTTTCCTGCTCGAGGAAGCCGTTCATTTTGAAAGTGGCAAAAGGGGTAGGCAGCTTGGAAGCAGCGACAAATACGACGGGCACCGTGTGCTCCTGATCAGTATGAGGACTGGAAATTAGCAAGGCGGCATTGTAACAGCAGGTACCCGCAGGCGCTTAGGCTGAATTGTCGGCCATTCAGATCAGGAAGTTTGATCATTGTCTGGCCCCGGCCTTGCCCGCAGCATCGCCTGTGTCGAACGGATAGGGCTGTTTCCAGCGCACGAATATTGGCCGCAGCTTGCCTGAACGGACCAGTTGCGCCATGCGCTCATCGAATAGATCACGTAGGAAACGGCCTCGCTCGTTGTCTGCAAAACTGAGATAGAGCGGGATAGCCGTCAGATAAGTCGTGCGAAACCGCTGGGGCTCCTTGCTCTGCGCGAGGATGAAATCCACTTCCGGCTTGGCGTCAATGTACAGATCGGCTCGCGCGTGCTCGAGCATCGGCAGGATGTGATCGCGTCGGGCGACCTCGTTGAAATGTTTTACGTTGGGAAGATAATGCTGAAACTCATAGCCGCGAACCCAGGCCAGCCGATAGCTTCCCAGGGTCTTCAACGTCGGAGCGGGGTTAGAGGCAAGACCCACTGCGTAGATTTCGTCAGTGTCGTAATGCCATTTGGGGTACAGCGTGCCTTCGACCTCATTTTCGTAGGCGCCGACCCAGGCGTCCGCTTCCCCGCGCTGCACCAGGCCGACCGCGCGGGTATAGGGTTCGATACGGGACTGGACCTTGATTCCGGCGGGCTCGAAGACTTCACGCATCAAGTCCCAGCCCAAGCCGGTTCCGTTCGCTTCGGTGTAGGCATTCCACTGTTCGCTGACCAACACGATGTCATCGGGATTCTGTTCGGCAGACGCTACATCGGCCGCCACCCACAACCCAACCAACAGCGACAGCCCCAGCAGCCATTTCATCCCAACGCGGCCCATGGCTCGTTTCCTATATCACTCCCCACACCCAGACTAGACCCTGCATCGCCAACCAGGCAAAAACGCCCGCCAGAACATCGTCGAGCATGATGCCGACGCCGCCGTGTACGTGTTTGTCGATCCAGTGAATGGGCCACGGTTTGAGAATGTCGAAGAAGCGGAACACCAGAAAACCCACCAACAGCCAGACCCAGCCTTCGGGCACCAGCCACAGGGTTATCCACATGCCGACCATTTCGTCCCAGACGATGCCCTCGTGGTCATGCACGCGCAGATCGTCCGCCACTTTGCCGCACAGCCAGAAGCCGAACAGCATGGTCAGCCCCAGCATCAGCCAGTAGCCCCAATCCGGCAACATTTGCCACAGTGGAATGAACGGCACGGCAACCATCGAGCCCCAGGTGCCGGGCGCCTTGGGCAAGGTGCCGGAACCGAAGCCGAAGGCCAGGAAATGCCAGGGGTTGGTCCATACCGACGGCGGAACGTTTTCCGCCGGGACCTGATTAGGATGGTCTGTCACCGTGTCTCCCGAAAATGTTGATAACCCCGAGTCAACGGAGTGACGTCCTGTCCATGTTCATCGATAAGCGCCACGCCCTGCCCCTCGACGACCTGCCCGATAACGAACACGGGCTGACCAGCGGCAAGCAGATCAGCCAACCATGATGGCGGCAATGTGAACGCCAGTCTGTAGTCGTCACCGCCACTAAGCGCGGCATTGAGCGCTTCATCAGGATCGAAAAACGCCTTCAGCGCATCAGACATTGGCACCTTGTCGCGCTCGACCAGCAAGCGTACGCCCGATGCCAACGCGATATGCCCACAATCGGCGAGCAAGCCGTCGGAGATGTCCAGCGCCGCCGTGGCCTTGCCGCGCAACGCCAGACCCAGCTCGAACTGCGGTTGCGGCGACCAGTAGCGCGCCAGCAGAGCCTGTGTGGTAGACGCCTCGGTGCTGCGCTGGTTCAACACCAGCGGCAATGCCCCGGCGCCATCGCCCAGCGGGCCGCCGATGCACAGCAGATCACCGACTTGAGCGCCGCCGCGGGTCAATGCCTCACCAGAGGGAACCGAACCGAACACCGTCACCGTCAGGCTCAACGGCCCACGGGTGGTATCTCCGCCAATCAGGCGCATCGAGCAGCCTTGGGCCATGTCGTTCAAACCGCGGGCGAACGCCTGCAGCCAGTCGGCGGAAACGTCCGGCAAGGTCAGTGCGAGGGTAAAGGCAATGGGGTTGGCGCCCATCGCTGCCAGATCGCTGGCAGAGACGCCGAGGGCACGCTGGCCCAGCAGGAAAGGATCGCAGACGTCGGGGAAATGGACCCCGGCCACCAGCGTGTCGGTGGATATCGCCAGCTGTTCACCGGCGGCCACCGACAACAGGGCGCAGTCGTCGCCGATCCCCAATGCGACACCTTCGCCGGGCTGCGCACAAGGCGCGGCGGCGAAGTAATTGCGGATCAGCTCGAACTCGCCCATGGCGTCAAACACTAGAGGTTCTGGAGAGACCCAGACGCCTCAGCGCTTGTGAGCCTTGACTTCGACTTCGCGCAGACGCGGAGCCAGCTTGTCGAGTACGCCGTTGACGAACTTGTGGCCGTCGGTCGAACCGTAGACTTTCGCCAGCTCGATGCCTTCGTTGATCACCACGCGATACGGCACGTCGATGCGCTCGAGGAACTCCCAGGTGGACAGGCGCAATACGGCCAGTTCAACCGGGTCCAGCTCGTCGATGGTGATGTCCAGGCATGGCGTCAGCGCGACGTCGATCTCAGCCTTCTTCGCAGGAACCCCGTGCAGGATTTCACGGAAGTAGGCAGCGTCGACATCGCTGAAATCGTTGTCGACACGGAACTGTGCTTCGATTTCGTTCAGCGACTGCTTGGCCATATGCCATTGGTAGAGCGCCTGCATGGCAAGCTTGCGCGCAGCACGGCGCTTTTCACTCTTCGATGGTTTGCCAGCGTCGGCCGGGCGTGGGTCGCGCGGGTTGAACTGATCGCTTTCGTCGTTAATCACTTGGCCTCCAACTGCGCCAACAGGCTGACCATCTCGATGGCGGACAGCGCAGCTTCGGCACCTTTGTTACCGGCCTTGGTGCCGGAACGTTCGATGGCTTGTTCGATGGAATCGACGGTCAGTACGCCGAAAGCGACTGGCACACCGAACTCCATGGAAACCTGAGCCAGGCCTTTGGTGCATTCGCCGGCAACGTATTCGAAGTGCGGAGTACCGCCACGGATCACGGCGCCCAGGGCGATGATCGCGGAGAACTCGCTGCGTTGAGCGACTTTCTGTACTACCAGCGGAATTTCGAAAGCACCCGGCGCGCGGATGATGGTGATGTCGCTTTCGCTCACGCCATGGCGAACCAGGGCATCAACGGCACCGCTCACCAGGCTTTCGACGACGAAGCTGTTGAAGCGGCCAACCACCAGGGCATAGCGACCTTGGGGGGCGATGAAGGTACCTTCGATGGTCTTCAGGGTCATTCGGCTGAGTCTCGTGTTCTCGTATTAAAGAGCAAGCAAGCGCGCATCAGGCGCGCGTGCTGGGATTTTAGGCCACGAATCGGCGACCGCAGGAACAAAAACCGCGAAAACATCAGCGCTTTCACAGCCCGTGACCTGCCAGTCTTTATTCGGAGGGCACGTATTCTACAACTTCCAGATCGAAACCGGATATCGCGTTGAACTTCATTGGCGAACTCATCAGGCGCATTTTTCGTACGCCAAGGTCGCGAAGGATCTGCGAACCAGCGCCAACGGTGCTGTAAGTGGTCGGCGTCTTGACCGGTGCTGCGCCTGCGGTTTCCCGCACATGGGCCAGAACGGCATCGCCATCGAGGGGGTGACCGAGCAGCAGAACGACACCGCTTCCCGCCTCTGCAACCGCCGTCATGGCGGCACGCAGGCTCCAGCGGCCGGGCTGTTTGACCATCAGCAGGTCGCGCAGCGGATCCATGTTGTGCACCCGAACCAGTGTCGGTTCATCCGCGCAAACCTTGCCCAGGGTCAGCGCCAGGTGAACATCACCTTCGACCGAATCACGATAGGTCACCAGATTGAACTGGCCCAGTTCGCTGTCCAGAGGCTGCTCGGCAATCCGCTGAACGGTACGTTCGTGGATCATCCGGTAATGGATCAGGTCGGCGATGGTGCCGATCTTGATGTTGTGCTCGGCGGCGAAGGTTTCGAGTTCAGCACGGCGGGACATGGTGCCGTCGTCATTCATGACCTCACAGATCACGCCAGTCGGCTCGAAACCGGCCATGCGCGCCAGATCGCACGCTGCTTCGGTGTGACCGGCGCGGGACAGGGTGCCGCCCGCCTGTGCCATCAGCGGGAAGATGTGGCCCGGGCTGACGATATCTTCGGCCTTGGCATCCTTCGCGGCGGCGGCCTGAACGGTGCGGGCGCGGTCAGCAGCGGAAATACCGGTGGTCACGCCCTCGGCCGCTTCGATGGAAACGGTGAACTTGGTACCGAAGCCCGAGCCGTTGCGCGGAGCCATCAGCGGCAGCTTCAGGGTTTCGCACTTCTCGCGGGTCATCGGCATGCAGATCAGGCCACGGGCGTAACGCGCCATGAAGTTGATGTGCTCGGCCTTGACGCATTCGGAGGCCATGATCAGATCACCTTCGTTCTCGCGATCTTCGTCATCCATGAGGATGACCATCTTGCCTTGGCGAATGTCTTCAACCAGTTCTTCGATGCTGTTGAGCGCCACGCGGCACCCCCTTCAATTCAGGATTTGAGGTAGCCGTTGGCGGCCAGAAAGCTTTCAGTAATGTTGCCGCCCTGGGCCGGCGTCGGGTCGGCCGCCTTGTCACCGAGCAGCAAGCGCTCCAGGTAACGTGCCAGCAGATCCACCTCAAGGTTGATCTTACGGCCCGGGCGGTAGTCGCCCATGATCGTCTCGGACAGGGTGTGCGGCACGATGGTCAGCTCGAATTCGGCGCCATTGATGGCGTTCACGGTCAGGCTGGTGCCATCGACGGTGATAGAACCCTTGTGTGAGATGTACTTGGCCAGCTCACGCGGAGCACGCATGCGGAACTGGATCGCACGGGCGTTTTCTTCGCGGGACAGCACTTCGCCAACGCCGTCGACGTGACCGCTGACCAGGTGGCCGCCCAGGCGCGTGGTCGGGGTCAGGGCTTTTTCCAGATTGACGCGGCTGCCGGTCTTCAGATCGACGAACGCCGTGACGTCGAGCGTTTCGCGGCTGACGTCTGCCCAGAAGCCGTCGCCCGGCAGTTCGACTGCAGTCAGGCACACGCCGTTGACAGCGATGCTGTCGCCAAGCTTGACGTCGCAAAGGTCGAGTTTGCCGGTCTCTACATAAACGCGGACATCGCCGCCTTTGGGAGTAATGGCGCGGATGCTGCCGATGGATTCGATAATGCCGGTAAACATGGGTCCTCCGGGAGAACAGGGCCAGCGTTGATACGATGGCCGAAAATTATACGCTCGCGCTCGTCGCAGGTATTGCGATGACTCGCCAGTCATTTCCGATTGCGCGCATTTCGACGATTTTCAGTTCGAACGCCTCGTTCATTTGTGCCAGCGGCAGGTCCAGCAGCGGACGCGCCGAGGAGCCCATGAACTTGCCGGCGACGAAAATCTGGAATTCGTCGACCAGACCCAAACGAGTGAAAGCGCCTGCGAGTTTGGGACCGGCCTCGACCAGCACGTCGTTGACGCCACGGGCGGCCAGCTCGACCAGCAATTTGCGCAGATCGACATGCCCCCCGCTGCTCGCCAGCGCGAGCATTTCATGGCCTTCATCGTGATAGCGCTCGCGCGCCGATGCCGCCGCGCAAGTGACAACCAAGGCACTGCCCGCCTTGAAGAACGGCGAGTCCAGGGGCACCCGCAGACGGCCATCGATCAGCACACGCAACGGCGGGCGGGTCATGGCCAGGGCGGTCAGTTCGGCATTCAGGCCCAGCTCATCGGGGCGAACGGTGAGCCGCGCATTATCGGCCAGCACTGTGTCGGCACCGGTCAATACCACACTCGACTGGGCACGCAGACGCTGCACCGCCGAGCGCGCTTCGGGCCCTGTAATCCACTGGCTTTCGCCGCTGGCCATGGCCGTGCGGCCGTCGAGACTCATCGCCAACTTGACCCGCACATAAGGCAGGCCGTGTTCCATGCGTTTGAGGAAGCCCTTGTTGATCGCCCGCGCCTCGCCTTCCAGCACGCCGCTCTGTACAGCGATACCGGCGCTCATCAGACGCAACAGGCCGCGTCCGGCGACATCGGGGTTGGGGTCTTGCATCGCGGCGACCACGCGACCGACGCCGGCATTGACCAGCGCTTCGGCGCAAGGCGGCGTGCGTCCATGATGGCTGCAGGGTTCGAGGGTGACGTAGGCAGTTGCGCCACGGGCTCTTTCGCCGGCCTGACGCAGCGCATGAACCTCAGCGTGGGGCTCGCCCGCGCGAACGTGCCAACCTTCGCCAACCACTTCGCCGTCGCGCACGATCACGCAGCCGACCCGTGGATTGGGGTGCGTCGAGTAGACGCCCTTGCGTGCCAGTTCCAGCGCTCGCGCCATGTAAAACGCGTCGAGCACGCTTTGCTCTGTGGAGGACATGCTCACTCTTTAACCGGCTCACGGGCCAGTCGGTCGATTTCTTCGCGGAATTCGTTGAGGTCCTGGAACCGCCGATACACCGAAGCAAAGCGGATATAGGCCACTTCGTCGAGTTTTTGCAGCTCGCCCATGACCAGTTCGCCAACGATCAGTGATTTGACCTCACGCTCGCCGGTCGCTCGCAGCTTGCTTTTGATGTGTGCAAGGGCGGCTTCAAGCCGCTCGACGCTGACCGGGCGCTTTTCCAGCGCACGCTGCATGCCGGCGCGCAGCTTCTCTTCATCGAAGGGCTGACGGCTGCCGTCTTGCTTGATCAGACGAGGAAGGACCAGTTCGGCGGTCTCGAATGTGGTGAAACGTTCGCCGCAAGCGACGCATTCACGACGGCGACGAACCTGATCGCCTTCGGCTACAAGGCGCGAGTCAATGACTTTGGTGTCGTTGGCACCGCAAAAGGGACAGTGCATGGTGGCAGGCAACAAAAAAAGGGAGGGCCATGGTAGCGCATCCCACCGGCAAGACAAGTCTCGGGGTTTGAGGTATATAGACGCGCATCCGGTGCAGCGAAAGCTGTCACCCTCGGCGATACTGCGTCTACCTCGCATATCCCACTCGATTCTGTTTTTTGCTGGAGCCGTTCATGACGCTACGTTCGCTTGCTGTAATCAGCCTGGTCGGCCTGCTCGCCGCCTGTAGCACCACTGAGCCGCCCAAACCCGCAGCGCCCGCCAAGCCTGCACCCAACGCGATCAAACTGCCGGAAGGCCCAGGCCCGCTGCTGCCTTATCAGCGCGAGTTGAGCGGGCAGTTGCTGGGCGTCCCCGCCGGCGCCGAAGTCGAGCTGGCGTTGCTGGTGATCGACGAGCGCAATCGCCCGCAAAAGCTGCTGAGCAGCACGATCCTTACCGGCAACAACAAATCGCTGCCCTTCCAGTTGCGCTTCAATCCAGAGGCATTCCCGCAAGGTGCACGGGTTGAGTTGCGCGGCCGCGCCAGCCAGTCGGGGCAATTGATCCTGCACCTGCCGTCGGTGCTGATCGCCAAGCCTGAAACGCAGTCGCTGGGCCAGCTGCAATTCGTCACCGCGCCATGACACCCCCGTTCCACCTGCAGGCGGCATTGAGCGAACTGCTGGGCGATGCCCGACTGGTCGCCGAGCCGCTGCCTGGTACCGACCTGAAGTTGTGGCTCATCGATGCAGACAAGATGGATCGCGCCTTCAGCCCGGACGAGACGCGTCGCATCCTCGAAGATCCACCCTACTGGAGCTTCTGCTGGGCCAGCGGCCTGGCGCTGGCGCGGTTTCTGGCCGAGCATCGGGAGTGGGTCGAGGGCAAGCGCGTGCTTGATTTCGGTGCCGGTTCGGGTGTCGCGGGCATTGCTGCAATGAAGGCTGGCGCGCTGGAAGTGGTGGCGTGCGATCTCGATCCCGTCGCCATCGCGTCGTGCAAGGCCAACGCAGAACTCAACGGCGTAACGCTGGGTTACTCGGCGGACTTCTTTGCCGAGCAAGACCGCTTCGACCTGATTCTGGTGGCCGACGTGCTCTACGACCGCGCCAATCTGCCGTTGCTGGATCAGTTTCTGAGTCGCGGCAAAGAGGCACTGGTGGCGGATTCGCGAGTCCGGGATTTTCAGCATCCGCTGTATCGGCGACTGGGAATGCTGGAAGCCCTCACCCTGCCCGATCTGGCGGAGCCTTGGGAGTTTCGCAACGCGAGCCTGTATCACGCAGCCCGTTGATGCTCTTGGGCGAAGCGGGAATTCCTGCACTTCGAATCACCCCGCTTTCGACAATCCCCGCAGCCCTTTATAGTTGGCCCCATTAAGCCTTTTTCGAGACTTGCGATGAGCCAGGACACGCCGTACATCTTCGATGCGACCACTGCCACTTTCGATCAGTTGGTCATCGAGAATTCCTTTCACAAACCGGTGCTGGTGGATTTCTGGGCCGAATGGTGCGCGCCATGCAAAGTGCTGATGCCGCTGCTGCAGCAAATCGCCGAGAGTTACCAGGGCGAGTTGCTGCTGGCCAAGGTCGACTGCGACGCCGAGCAGGACATCGTCGGCCGCTTCGGTATTCGCAGCCTGCCGACCGTGGTGCTGTTCAAGGATGGCCAGCCGGTGGATGGTTTCGCCGGTGCCCAGCCCGAGTCCGAGATCCGCAAGCTGCTCGAGCCTCATGTGCAGATGCCGCCGCCTGCTGCCGCTGACCCACTGCAAACCGCTCAGGAAATGTTCGCCGCGAGCCATTTCGCTGAGGCCGAAGCCGTTCTGCAGACCATTCTGAGCGAAGACAACACCAACGCCGCCGCGCTTATTCTGTACGCGCGCTGCCTGGCTGAACGTGGCGAACTGAACGAAGCGCGCACTGTGCTGGATGCGGTCAAGAGTGACGACCACAAAGCCGCGCTGGCCGGTGCGAAAGCTCAGCTGACGTTCCTCGGCGAAGCGAAAGCCCTGCCGGATGCCGCCACTCTGAAGACTCGTCTGGCGCAAAACCCGCAGGACGACGAAGCGGCGCATCAACTGGCGATTCATCAGCTCTCCCGCCAGCAATACGACGCCGCGCTGGAAGGCTTGCTGAAGCTGTTCATCCGCAATCGAAATTACAACGAAGGCCAGCCGCACAAGACGTTGCTGCAGGTATTCGACCTGCTGGGCAACGACCACCCGCTCGTTACGACCTACCGCCGCAAGTTGTTCGCTGCGCTTTACTGATCGACCCAGTGATACTCCGGCGCATCGCCATGGCTTTCGACTTTCACGTTGGAGCTGTGGCGCATGCGCACCATCAATCGCTTGCCCGCCGCAGTACTTCCCGCCAGCCCTTCCAGTTGCCCAAGCAGATCCGGCCCGCTCATGTGCCCGGCCTTGCGCAGCAGGTCTTGAGCTATATCCCAGACCGCATCGTTGCGATTGGCAACCGGCTTGGTAACTGACTCGCCTGCGGGTTTGCTTTCCTGCAATTGCACGCCCAACTGCGAGCCCAGCCGAGCCCAATCGCTCTCGTCCATTTCAACGGTCAGATCCACGGCCAGATCGCCGACGGTTCCACGGATTCGCAGCATGATGTGTGTCCTCTGGTTGACTGAGCGGCATGGTCCCACAGGATTTCCCACGCTGCACCTAATCGCCTGATGCTGCGCCATGGCAAAAAAGTTAATAAACGGCGTGACTTATTGTTATAAGATCACATAACAACTTTTTCATCCTTCTCCGGAGCCCTCCCCTATGCGTCGTCTGCTTCTCGCCCTGCCCTTCGCGCTGCTGCCCCTTGCTCTCGCTCACGCTGCCGATGAACATGACCACGATCATGAGCACGGCAGCCTTGGCGCGCATGTGCACGGCGTGGCGCGTCTGGACATGGCACTCGACGGCCGCACGCTGGAGCTGGAACTGGACACCCCGGCGATGAACATTGTCGGCTTCGAACATGCTGCCACCTCTGATGCCGATAAAGCGACCCTGGCCCAGGCGCGCGAAACGCTGCTCAAGCCCCACGGCCTGTTCAGCATTCCCGAAGCCGCAGGTTGTACCGTCACCAAACAGAAGCTCGAAAGCCCGTTGTTTGGCGACAAGGATGACGATCACGACGACGGCGATGCCGACGAACACGAGCACAGCGAAATCCACGGTCATTACCAGTTCAACTGCAACGTCCCGGCAGTGCTGAACAAACTGGACCTGACGCAACTCTTCAAGAGCTTCCCGGCCACCCAGACCATTCAGGTACAACTGGTTACCCCGAAACGCCAGATGGGTGCAGAAGTTCGCCCCAGCAATCCAGTGGTCAAGTTTTAACCAACATGGCTTCACACACGACCGGGACTTGCCGGTCGTTCACTTTTCAGATGCGACTGAGGCCATGACTCAAGCACTTATCGAACTGTCCGATCTCGGCTTTGCCTGGCCGGGGCATCCAGAGCTGCTGGATATTCCGGCATTTCGTCTGGAAGCAGGCGAAACCCTGTTTCTCAAAGGCCCGAGCGGCAGCGGCAAGACGACGCTACTGGGACTGCTGGGCGGCGTACAAAAACCCAATCGCGGCAACATTCGCCTGCTCGGCCAGGAGTTGACGCAACTTTCGGCGGGCGCACGCGACCGCTTCCGCGTCGATCACACGGGTTACATCTTCCAGCAGTTCAACCTGCTGTCGTTCCTGTCGGTGCGTGAGAACGTCGAGCTGCCGTGCCATTTCTCGAAACTGCGTGCCGAACGCGCGACGCAACGCCATGGCAGCGTCGATCAGGCCGCCGCGACACTCCTTGCTCACCTGGGCCTGAAAGACCCGCAGCTGCTGAGCCGTCGCGCCGACTCGCTGTCCATCGGCCAGCAGCAACGCGTCGCCGCCGCCCGCGCATTGATCGGCCAGCCAGAGCTGGTGATCGCTGACGAGCCAACATCGGCCCTCGATGCCGATGCGCGCGAAGCGTTCATTAAGTTGCTGTTTGCCGAATGCCGCGAGGCGGGTGCCAGCCTGTTGTTCGTCAGCCATGATCAGAGCCTGGCGCCGCTGTTCGACCGTCATCTGTCGCTGGCCGAGCTCAATCGCGCCGCCGTCGTCACCGAGGTTTGAGATGTATCTTCTTCGCCTGGCGTTGGCCAGTCTCGCCAACCGCCGCTTTACCGCCTTTCTTACCGCTTTCGCCATCGCGTTGTCGGTCTGCCTGCTGCTGGCCGTGGAGCGTGTGCGCACCGAAGCCCGCGCCAGCTTCGCCAGCACCATCAGTGGCACCGACCTCATTGTCGGGGCTCGTTCTGGCTCGGTGAATCTGCTGCTGTATTCGGTGTTTCGCATCGGCAACGCCACCAACAACATCCGCTGGGACAGCTTCGAGCACTTCGCCAACAGCAAGCAGGTGAAGTGGGCGATTCCGATTTCACTGGGTGATAGCCACCGCGGCTATCGGGTGATGGGCACCAACGAATCGTATTTCGAGCATTACCAGTACGGCCGCCAGCAACATCTGCAAATCGCCGATGGCCGCCCCTTCGCCACCGACCCATTCGAGGTGGTACTGGGCGCCGAAGTGGCCGATGCGCTGCATTACAAACTTGGCGACAAACTGGTGCTGGCCCACGGCGTCGCGGTGGTGAGTCTGGTCAAGCATGACGACAAGCCATTTACCGTCGTCGGCATTCTCAAACGCACCGGCACCCCGGTAGACCGCACGTTGCATATCAGCCTCGGCGGCATGGAAGCGATCCACATCGACTGGCACAACGGCGTTCCCGCGCAGGGCGCCGGGCGTATCACTGCCGATCAGGCGCGCAACATGGACCTGACGCCGACGGCGATCACCGCCTTCATGCTGGGACTCAACAACAAGATCTCGACCTTTGCCCTGCAGCGTGAGATCAACGAGTTTCGTGGCGAGCCCATGCTGGCTATCTTGCCCGGCGTGGCTTTGCAGGAGCTATGGAGTCTGATGGGCACTGCCGAAAAGGCACTCTTCGTGATCTCTCTGTTCGTGGTGCTGACCGGGCTGATCGGCATGCTTACGGCGATTCTCACCAGCCTCAACGAGCGGCGTCGAGAAATGGCCATTCTGCGTTCAGTCGGCGCGCGGCCTTGGCACATCGCAAGTTTGTTGATTCTGGAAGCCTTTGCTCTGGCGCTTGCGGGCGCGGTCAGCGGCCTTGCGTTGTTGTACGTCGGGATCGCCGCGGCCCAGGGTTATGTCCAGGCGAACTACGGTTTGTACTTGCCACTGTCCCTGCCGAGCGCTTATGAATGGACGCTGCTGGGCGGCATTCTCGGCGCGGCGCTGCTGATGGGCGTGGTGCCGGCCTGGCGCGCTTATCGCCAGTCGTTGGCCGATGGCCTGTCGATTCGTTTGTGAGGACTTTGTGATGCGTGGCTTGTGGGTGCTGTTGTCGTTGCTGTGCGCAAGCCCCTTGTGGGCGCAGGACCTGCGGGTGCTGACCTGGCAGGAAATGATTCCGCCCGATGCGCCGCCGGTGAAACTGGTCACGGCGCCCATCCACGACCTGTCAAAAATGGCCGATACCTTGTCAGTGGAATCCGCGCCCGCCGCTCACCAATTGGCGCCCCACGCGCCGGTAGTCAAATCGCTCGACGGCCAGATGGTACGCCTGCCGGGTTACATCGTGCCGCTGGAGGTCAGCGAAGAAGGCCGCGTCACGGAGTTTCTGCTGGTGCCGTATTTCGGCGCCTGCATCCATGTACCGCCCCCGCCGCCGAATCAGATCGTCCACGTCACCAGCGAGCTGGGTGTGAAGGTCGACGAGTTGTATCAGCCTTACTGGATCGAGGGACCGATGCAGGTCAAGTCGAGCACCAGCGAACTGGCCGATGCCGGCTATCAGATGGAGGCGGACAAAATTCTGGTGTATGAACTGCCGGATCAGTGAGCATCCCGAGTTCAACAATTCCTTTAGCAGCAGGGCCACGGGTGTTCTGATCAACGCTTCATTGAGCCAGGTCAAAACACTCGCTCCAGTCCCTCCGTAACATTAAGGCATCCCTTTCCAATGCCTTTACGGAGCCCCCATGAACAAGTCCTTGCTCAGCGCGTCGTTGCTCGCGCTCGCACTCGGCGTACCTCTTGCTGCCCACGCTCACCAGGCCGGTGACATCATCGTTCGCGCCGGCGCGGCCACCACTGCACCCAACGAAGACAGCGGCAACTTGACATTCGACGGCGTCAAGGCACCGGGCACCAAAGCGACATTGGACAGCGACACTCAACTGGGCCTGACTTTCGCTTACATGCTGACCGATCACGTCGGGGTCGAGCTGCTGGCCTCCACGCCGTTCCAGCACACCGTCGCACTCAAGGGCCTCGGCGCGGGGCTGGATGGCAAACTGGCGGATGTCAAACAGCTGCCGCCGACACTATCGCTGCAGTACTACCCGATGGAAGCCAACTCGAAATTCCAGCCATATGCCGGTCTGGGCGTTAACTACACCTGGTTCTACGACGAAAACCTGAGCACTGACCGCAAGGGCCAGGGCATGAACAACCTGCACATCAAAAATTCATGGGGCTGGGCCGGACAAGTGGGGATGGACTACATGCTGACTGACAAGATCATGGTCAACGCTGCGGTCTGGTACGTGGACATCGACACCCAGGCATCGCTGGACGGCCCTTCGGCGCTTGGCGTCGGACGCACCAAGGTCAACGTCGATGTCGACCCGTGGGTTTACATGTTGGGGTTCGGTTACAAGTTCTGAGGCGCGTCACTACCCCGGGTCGATGACTCTCTGTAGCAATCTGGCTCGCCGGCGGTCGCGATTTCGACAACGCCACCGCCGACAAGCCGGACGGCTACAGGAATTCATTTGTCCGCAAACGCGAAAGGCACCTTGAAGGTGCCTTTTTTGCGTTGCGCGATTCAGCGCCCCAGCAAACGCGCGAGCCCGACTTTCAACGGCGTTGGCTCAGGAACGATGAAGCGCTCCAGCAGCCGGTGGTTGTTGGCGCGGGAGTGCTTGATGTCCCCTGAGCGGGCTGCGAGATAGGTCACCGGCGGCAGACTGCCGACCACCTGTTCAAACGCCGCCAACAGCTCGTTGAGCGAAGTGGTCGCGTTCAAGCCGACGTTCACTGCCCCTTCTTCCACCGCAGGCAGTTCGAAGCCCTGCACCACGAGATCGACCAGGTCTTCGACGTAGAAGAAGTCCCGCGTCTGCTCGCCATCACCGAACACCGAAATCGGCAGGCCCTTCTCCGCGCGCTCGGCAAAAATGCTGATCACGCCGGAATACGGCGAAGACGGGTCCTGGCGCGGCCCGAAGATGTTGAAGAAGCGGAACACCACCGGCTCCAGCCCATGCTGGCGGCGGTAGAAGTCGAAATAGTATTCGCTGGCCAGCTTGTCCGATGCATAAGGCGTCAGCGGCGCTTTTGCGGTGTCTTCGGTGATGGCTTCACCTTCACCATTGTTGCCGTACACCGCAGCGCTCGAAGCGAACACCACACGCTTGATGCCCGCTTGGCGCATGGCCTCGCAGACGTTCAGGGTGCCGATGAAATTGCTCTGGTGAGTCTTCACCGGATCGTCGACCGAAGCCTGCACCGACGCCACTGCCGCCAGATGCGCCACCGCCTGGCAGCCCGCCGCCGCGCGCGCCACCAGGGCGGCATCGGCGACATCGCCCTCGATCAGTTCGACCCGGGGGTTGTCCAGCGGCAGGTTGCTGCGCTTGCCGGTGGACAGGTCGTCGAGGATGCGCACGGCGTAACCCTTGGCGAGCAAGGCGTCGACAAGGTGAGAACCGATGAAACCGGCGCCGCCGGTGATGAGGACAGGAGCATCAGACATGACGGTAATAGCGGTCCAGTAAGCTGGGCAAACCGGCACGCCATGCGCGGGGCTTGATACCAAAAGTGTGAAGGATTTTCTTGCAGGCCAGCACGGCGTTCTGCGGTTCTTCGGCGGCGTCGGGGCTGGCGGCATGGGCTTGAGCCGTCGGGGCTTCGATGGCCAGCGCACGCATCAGACGCGCTTCTGTAAGGATCGCTTGCCCCAGCGCCAGCGGCGTCGTCGCCTCGTGACCTGCGTAATGATAAGTGCCCCACAGCGGCGCGGCGCAGTCCAGTTGCTTGAGCACCGAGATGATCACCCGCGCGGCGTCATCGACCGGCGTCGGATTGCCACGGCGGTCGTCGGCCATCAACAATTCGTCAGGGGACTCGGCGCGCTTCAGAAACCGCCCGAGCACGCCGTCGGCGCTGTCGTCGAGCAGCCAGCCAAAACGCAGCAGCACATGTTGCGGGCAGGTCGCACGCACGCTTTGTTCGATCCGCCATAGGGCCTGACCACGGGAGCCCAGCGGAACAGGTTCGTCTTTTTCGCTGTAGGCAGTCGCTCGCGAGCCATCGAACACGCGATAGCTGGAAGGTTGAACGAGAACGATGTTGTGGTGCTGGCACAGTTCGGAGAGGCGCTCGACGGCGCGCTCCTGAGAGCTCAACCGCTCTGCACTCACGCTCTGCGCCTGAAACCAGTCGAAGTAGTAAGCAAGATTGATCAAGGCATCCGGGCGGGTGTCATCGAGCAGTTGCGTCAGGCTTGCCGCATCCCAACCGTCTTGCGGTGGACGCGGTGCGAGGAATCCAATGTCCTCCTCGGCACCCAGACGAATCAACGCCTGCCCAAGGGCATTCCCGCCGCCCAACAGCATAAGGCGCATTCGCATAGAGTCAGCAGGCTCAGTCTTGAGAAAAATAGGTGAAAAACGCTCACAAACATAACACGTCGATGGACAAGTCCCAACAGGTGGACGGGCAAAGCCCCCGATCACCGGCCCTTGCATCCGCAAGCCAGCGCCCGCATAAATTTACCCATGAATGTTTCCCAGACTCTCGATCCGGTGCTCGACGCCCTTCACCCCGCTGTCAGCGCCTGGTTTCGCAACACATTCCCGGCTGTCACGGCAGCTCAGGCCGGGGCGTGGCCGTTGATCAAGCGACGTCAGTCGACGCTGATCGCTGCGCCCACCGGCTCCGGTAAAACCCTGACTGCGTTTCTGGCGGTCATAGACGATTTGGTTCATCAAGGCCTGGACATGGGCGGCGAATTGCCAGATCAGACCTTCGTGGTCTACGTCTAACCCCTCAAGGCGCTGTCCAACGATATTCAGATCAACCTGCAAAACCCTCTCTCGGGCATCACCGAGCAGTTGGCACAACGGGGTCTGCCGCAATTGCGCATCAGCACTGCCGTGCGCACGGGCGATACCCAACAGAAAGAACGCACGGCGATGCGCAAGACCGCGCCGCACATTCTGGTGACCACGCCTGAATCGTTGTACGTGCTGCTGGGCTCGGATTCAGGCCGGCGCATGTTGTCGAACACACAAACGGTGATCGTCGACGAGATTCACGCCATCGCCGCCAGTAAACGCGGCAGCCATCTGGCGCTTAGCCTTGAACGATTGCAGGCGCTGTGTGAACAACCTTTGCTGCGCATCGGGCTCTCCGCGACCCAGAAACCCATTGATCGGGTTTCGCGTTTTCTGGTCGGCAGCGACCCGGTCCGCCGGCCTTGCGCGATTGTCGACATCGGGCATGCGCGGCCCAGGGATCTGGCCATTGAAGTCCCGCCCGTGCCGCTGACGGCGGTGATGGCCAACGACGTCTGGCAGCTGGTCTATGACCGCCTGGCAGAGCTTGCCCGGGAACATCGCACCACGCTGATCTTCGTCAACACCCGACGCCTGGCCGAACGCATGGCTCGGCACCTGAGCGAACGTCTCGGCAAAGAGGCTGTGGCGGCGCACCATGGCAGCCTCGCCAAGGAGCAGCGTCTGGACGCCGAGCAACGGCTCAAGCGCGGTGATCTCCAGGTCCTGATTGCCACTGCTTCGCTGGAACTCGGTATCGATATTGGCGATGTCGATCTGGTCTGCCAGATCAGTTCGCCGCGCTCCATCGCTGCCTTCCTCCAGCGCGTAGGACGCTCCGGCCACCAGGTTGGTGGAACGCCCAAGGGCCGACTGTTCGCCGTTTCGCGGGATGACTTGATCGAATGCGCAGCCCTTCTGGACTGCGTACGACGCGGGGAACTCGACACTCTGTTGATTCCAAAGGCGCCGCTGGATGTGTTGGCGCAGCAGATCATTGCCGAGGTCAGTTGTCAGGAGTGGCACGAACAGGCGCTTCTGGAGCTGTTCCGCAAGGCGTCGCCCTACGCGGAACTCGACGAAGGCCACTATCAGGCGCTACTGGGCATGCTCGCCGAAGGCTACAGCGGCCGTCAGGGCGTGCGCGCGGCCTATCTGCACCGCGACGCAGTGACCGGTACGTTGCGCGGGCGACGCGGTAGCAAACTCACGGCGGTCACCAGTGGCGGGACGATTCCGGACAACGCCGACTACAGTGTGATTCTCGAACCGCAGGCGCTGAACATCGGCACGGTCAACGAAGACTTCGCCGTGGAAAGCATTGCCGGCGACATCTTCCAGTTGGGCAACACTTCCTACCGAATCCTGCGCATCGAAGCGGGCCGCGTACGGGTCGAAGATGCGCAAGGCGTGCCACCGAACATTCCATTCTGGCTGGGCGAGGCACCCGGCCGCAGTGACGAACTTTCCTTCGCCGTGGCGCGTTTGCAGGCCGATATCGACCAACAACTCAGCGCCCACCCGGGCAACTTGCGGCCATGCATCGACTGGCTGATGAAAACCCTGGGACTGGATTCAGCCAGCGCGGAGCAGATTGTCGATTATCTGGCCCGCGCTCACTCGGCCCTCGGCGCGCTGCCCTCCCAGGACACGCTGGTGATGGAGCGGTTCTTTGACGAGTCCGGCGGCACGCAACTGGTCATCCACACACCGTTTGGCAGCCGCGTGAATCGGGCCTGGGGTCTGGCACTGCGCAAGCGGTTCTGTCGCACCTTCAATTTCGAGTTGCAGGCCGCTGCCAGCGAAGACGCGATCGTCCTTTCATTGTCCACCAGCCACAGCTTTGCGCTGGACGAGGTCTGGCGTTACCTCAATTCCAATACCGCCGAGCATCTGCTGATTCAGGCCGTGCTCGATGCGCCGCTGTTTGGGGTGCGCTGGCGCTGGAACGCGGGTGTCGCGCTGGCCCTGCCGCGTTACGCGGGCGGGCGCAAGGTCGCGCCGCAACTGCAACGCATGAAGAGCGAAGACCTGATCGCCACGGTGTTCCCGGACCAGATCGCCTGCCTGGAAAACCTGGTGGGCGAACGGGAAGTCCCCGAGCATCCGCTGGTAGAACAGACCCTCGACGATTGCCTGCATGAGGCGATGGACGCAGACGGTTGGCTGGCATTGCTGCGACGCATGGAAAAAGGCGAAGTGCGCCTGATCAGCCGAGACCTGCCTGCGCCCTCCCCTTTGGCGGCTGAAATTCTCAATGCCAAGCCCTACACCTTTCTGGACGACGCGCCGCTTGAAGAGCGCCGGACCCAAGCCGTACTCAATCGCCGCTGGAGCGATCCTGAATCTGCCGACGACTTGGGCGCGCTCGACGCCGACGCGATAGCAGCCGTCAGCGACGAGGCCTGGCCGCAACCGCAGAATGTGGATGAAATGCACGAAGCGCTGATGAGCCTGGGCTGCGTCAGCGGCCCGGAAGCACGGGATCAGCAGGACTGGATGAAATGGCTGGAAAGCCTCGCCCGCTCCGGCCGCGCCACTCGCTTGCAAGTGACGCCCGAGCAAGCGCTGTGGATTGCGCTGGAACGTCTGACCTGCCTCCAGGCCGTCTATACAGACGCTGAGATGCACCCGCCATTGGTTGCGTTGCCAGGTTTCGATGAAGCCTGGAGTGAGGATGACGCCAGAGTCGAGATCGTGCGCGCCCGCTTGAGCGGGTTCGGGCCGTTGACCTTGCAAGCCATCGCCGAGCCTCTGGCCCTGCCGCCCGGCGAGGTCGCTCAGGCATTGGCGCAACTTGAAAACGAAGGCTACGTGCTTCGTGGCCGTTTCGATCCGAGCGCCAGCGAAGAGCAATGGTGCGAGCGGCATCTGCTGTCGCGCATTCATCGCTACACCGTCAAACGCCTGCGCCGGGAAATCGAGCCCGTCTCGTTGCAGGACTTCCTGCGGTTCCTGTTCGACTGGCAGCATCTTTCCACTTCGACACAGAGTCAGGGCAAGGCTGCGTTGCCGGAAGTCGTCGATCAGCTTGAAGGTTTTTCGGCAGCCGCAGGCGCCTGGGACAGCGACATTCTTCCGGCGCGCTTGAAGGACTATTCCCAAAGCTGGCTGGATGACCTGTGTCGGTCCGGCAAGGTGGTGTGGATGCGCCTGACCAGCCGCAACAAGGTTGGCAGCGCGGCGTTGCGCAGTACGCCGATTGTGCTGTTGCCACGCCCTCAGGTGCGTTTGTGGAGCGGCCTGACCGAGCAACCTGCGCCCACCGAATTGTCATTGCGCGCGCAGAAGGTGCATGAAGTGCTGTCGACCCATGGCGCGATGTTCTTCGATGAGCTGACCGGCGAAGCGCATCTGCTACGCACCGAACTTGAAAACGCGTTGCAGGAACTGGTCGGCGCAGGCCTCGTTAACGCCGACAGCTTCGCCGGGCTTCGCGCACTGATCACGCCTGCCAGCAAGCGCGCGGCGCACACCAGTCGGCGTAATCGCGGAGCGTTCATTGGCGGGATGGACGATGCCGGGCGCTGGGCCCTATTGCGACGCGCCCCGGTCAAGCAAGCGCCTGCATCGCAACGACTCGACAGCGATACCCTCGAACACATCGCCATGACGCTGTTGCGCCGCTATGGCGTCGTGTTCTGGCGGCTGCTGGAACGCGAAGCGGACTGGCTACCGAGCTGGCGTGAATTGCTTCGCACGTTCCACCGTCTGGAAGCGCGAGGCGAAATTCGCGGCGGGCGCTTTGTCGCGGGACTGGCAGGCGAACAGTTCGCACTGCCCGAGGCGATTCCGTTACTGCGTGAAGTGCGCAAGCGCCCGCTGGATGGAAGCTTGATCGGTGTGAGTGGCGTTGATCCGCTGAACCTGGCCGGCACCTTGTTGCCAGGCGCGAAGGTCCCTGCGGTGGTGGGTAATCGTCTGGTGTATCGCGACGGCGTTCCCATCGCCGCTATCGTCGCAGGCAAACCGCAATACTGGGGCGAACTGGATGCGGGAATGATGCTGCAGGTGCGGGATCGGCTATTTCGATAATTGCCGGACCGCCTCAATTCTGTAGCGGTCCCGCCTGCCAGCAGCAAGGATTTCGAAACCGCCCACGCCAGCAAGCCAGACTGCTAAAAATGCCCAGCTCAAACCGGGCTCTCTGACCCATCCTTGTTCACCACCGACGCCTTGCCAGGCAACGGTCGTTGCTCGTCATCCTCATCCATCGGCAGCACTTGCCCGTTATGCGGGCTCATCACCAGTTGTGGATAAGTTTGCGCAAAGCGCACGTCGGTCGACTTATCCACAAGTCGTTTGAGTTTGTCGTTGAACGCTCGGCTCACAGCGTATTGCCCACCCGAGGAAGTCCGGAACTGCGCGGTGATCACAATGCCGTTCATGTCCATGCGGTCCAGCCCGAAAACTTCCAGCGGCCCTTGCAGCTTGCTCGCCAGCAAGAAGTCATCGCTGATCGCCTGCCCGGCTTCACGAATGAGCGACGTCGCGCAATCCACGTCCGAGTCGTAGGTGAACTGGAACGAGAAAAACGCGTAGGCGAATTGCCGGGACTGGTTGGTGACCGCCTTGATCTGCCCGAACGGAACCGAATGCACGAACCCCTTGCCGTCACGCAGGCGCAACGTGCGGATGGTCAGGCTTTCCACGGTGCCCGCATGGCCGGAGTCCAGCACCACCCAATCGCCGATGGAAATGGTGTCTTCGATGATGATGAACAGACCGGTGATGACGTCTTGAACCAGTTGCTGGGAACCGAAACCGATCGCCAGACCGACGACCCCGGCACCGGCCAGCAGTGGCGCGACGTTGATTCCCAGATTAGCCATGGTGGTGATGGTGCAGATCACCACCAGGATTATTTTCATGGCATTGCGCAGCAACGGCAGGATGGTTTTGACCCGTGTGCTGGGCTGGCGCGAGGAGCGACTATTGGTCGGTGGCTTGAGCGCTTCCTGAATCGCCGTGTCCATCACCACCCAGAGCAGCCACGTCACCAGAAAGATCAACCCGATGCTGCTCAGCGAATCACTGATCACTTTGCCCAGCGCGTTGCGTTGCGCGAATTCGAACAGCGAAAAACCCCAGATCCGGCCCAGTACTTCAATGAATCCCACCGCCAGGGCGATACGCAGTACTGCGTGCAAGAGGCTCAGGAGGCGCTCTCTGTAGACACTGCCGGTACGCGCCTGCGCAGGTTTGAACATGTGCTGGAACAGCGTACTGAGAAACACCGTGCCAATCAGCAACACCGTGGTCAGCAGAGCGCAACGCAAAGCCTCCTGACTGTCCTCCCCCGCACCGATCAGATTGACCGCCGAGACCAGAATCATCAGCAGAATCGGCAAGTGCCACAGGCTCGAAAATATCTTCAGCGTCTGCTGCAACGCAGGCCTTGCAAGGCGAGCACTCAGCGGCCGATTGCGAATCAGGTGAGCCACTGGCCGCCGCATGCGAATCACCACCATGCAGAACATCACCGACGCCATCAGACCGGTAAACGCCGCCACGCTGGTGGTGACGTTGCCCCCGAACTGCCGGGAAATCTGCGGGCTGGTCAGTGCATCACTCAATGCTGCGAGGAACCCGATGATGAACAACGGATGCGGCGCGTAGCCACGAATGATGCGCACAGCCGTCCGTTTGTGCCCGGAGTTGAACAGCACAATCACCGACAGCAACACCGAGGTCGAGAAAATGCCGCTGCTGGTCGAATACGCCAGGCACAACGCCAGCGCACGCCCGATGGACGGAGACATGAAATGACTGACATACAGCGTCAGCGGCAGACATATGAGGGCCGCAATGGTGAACGGCAGGATATAACCCAGTACCCCGCGGGTCCGCTCGCGCCTGACCAACAAACGGTGCCGCGAAATGCGCGAGACAATGAAGGTCGCGACGCGGTTGAGCAGCACAAAGGCACCCATCCACACCACTGAGAGAATCAGGAAGTCACTGGTGATGCTCCACGGTGTACGCGCCAGCGGCTTGTTGACCAGCGTATCGAGTTCGTCTGCAGCGCGGTCTGCACGTAAACGCCAGGAGTCGAACAGATTGCCGTCCAGATCCAGCTTGTCCTGCACGCTGTCGATGCTGGAGCTGATGACCCCGAGAAGCCCGCCCTTCACCAAAATCTCAGGCTTGGCAGGTACGGCCGCGGGCGCAGAGTCGGCGGGCGCAGCGGATTGAGCGGTACTTGCGGCAGGTGCGTCGGCCGCCAGAACGTTGAAACTTGCGACGCAGAGCGTCAGACACAGCAGCAGGACGGATTTGAAGTTCGGCAAAACGCAGGTCACTCCTTTCAGTCTTGAGGCCCGACGCATTCAGGGCCCAAAGAAACTGATCGAATTTCACCGGGCAAGTTCGCTTTACAGCGCAAAGCTTCGTTTGCGATCAGCCACTCCGACCCGCGAAAAAGATCATTTCTCAAAAGTCGCTTGACCATGGAGAACGATCGTTCTACCTTAAATCCCATGAACCCATCGACGACCGAAACACGCGAAAAGATCCTCGCGACCGCCGAGCAACTCATCTATCAGAACGGCATCCACGCCACCGGCATGGATCTCCTGGTGAAGACATCCGGCGTCGCCAGAAAAAGCATCTACCGTTACTTCGCCACCAAGGACGAAATCGCCGCTGCTGCGCTCAATGCCCGCGACGTGCGCTGGATACACTGGTTCAGAACCGAGTCCGACAGGGCTGAAACACCTGATGCGCGCATCCTCAACATGTTCGCGGTGCTCAAAGGCTGGTTTGAGTCCGAAGGGTTTCGCGGCTGTGCGTTCATCAACACCGCCGGAGAAGTTGGCGACCCCAATGATCCGATCCGGTTGATCGCCAAGCTGCACAAACAGAAGTTGTTCGATTACACGCTTGAGCTGTGCGAGCAGTTGAATGTCGAGCAGCCGTCAGTGCTGGCCAGACAGCTGCTGATTCTCATGGAAGGCGCCATCACCGTGGCCCGCGTCATGGGCGACTACGATGCTGCCGACAGCGCCAGGGATGTTGCCCAGCTGTTGCTGAAACAGGCTTCGCCGTAGAAGCCTGAGTTTCAAGAACGCTTTATTAACCGCTGAACTGATCACTGTCTGGAGGCTTCGCCATGTCCAACGCACAAACTCGCCCGCCGCTTCCCCCCTTTACCCGCGAATCGGCTATCGAAAAGGTCCGCCTGGCCGAAGATGGCTGGAACAGCCGTGATGCGGAAAAGGTTTCGTTGGCTTACACCCTCGACACCAAGTGGCGTAACCGCGCCGAATTCGCCACAAACCGCGAAGAAGCCAAGGCCTTCCTGACCCGCAAATGGAAGAAGGAGCTCGATTACCGTCTGATCAAGGAGTTGTGGGCGTTCACCGACAACCGCATCGCCGTGCGTTATGCCTACGAGTGGCACGATGACTCGGGCAACTGGTACCGCTCGTACGGCAACGAGAACTGGGAGTTTGCAGAAGACGGGCTGATGGCAAACCGCTTCGCCTGCATCAACGATTTGCCGATCAAGGAATCAGAGCGCAAGTTTCATTGGCCGCTGGGTCGTCGTCCGGATGATCATCCAGGCCTGTCGGATCTGGGGTTGTAATCCGCGCGCAGACTTCACAAAAAAAGCCCCCGACAGGCGCAACTGTTCGGGGGCTTTTGCTTTGTCGCTACCGCGTTCGATCCCGTGGGATCAGAACGGGATATCGTCATCGAAGCTGTCGAAATCAGGGGCCGGTTGTGGCGCCTGTTGCGGAGCGGGACGCGACTCGCGCTGTGGCTGAGGAGCAGCCTGAGGACGCGATTGCTGTGGACGAGGCGCGGAGTTCTGATAACCACCACCGCCCTGGCCTTGCTGAGCATTGTCGCCCTGTGGACGACCGCCCAGCAGTTGCATGGTGCCCTGCATGTCCACAACGATTTCAGTGGTGTAACGCTTGATGCCGTCTTTTTCCCACTCGCGAGTCTGCAGCTTGCCTTCGATGTAGACCTGCGAACCCTTGCGCAGGTACTCACCGGCAATCTCGGCAACCTTGCCGAACATCGAAACGCGGTGCCACTCGGTCTTCTCGACCTTCTGACCGGTTTGCTTGTCGGTCCACTGTTCGCTTGTCGCCAGACTCAGGTTGGTCACGGCATTACCGTTAGGCAAGTAGCGAACTTCGGGATCCTGGCCGCATGTGCCGACCAATATGACTTTGTTAACCCCACGGGCCATAACGTTCTCCTAGGCTTCAACCGTTTCCGACGCTGGATTGACCACTTCGTCGAAAGACGCCCGATCCAACAGTTCTTTGTCAAATTTGATATAGATCGCGGCCTCATCGGCCACAACTACTGCATCTGTTACTCCACGTACGGCCAACACGCGATCGGCAAGGCCTGCGTCACATTGGGCCTGGGGCGACAACGGCAGGCGAAGGCTGGTCACGTACGGAGGTTCGCGCATGGTAACAGCAAACGCCAGCCAGATGGCGGCCAGACCCGCACCGCCGAGGAACACCACATCCAGCCCGCCGTGCTGAAACAGCCAGCCCCCGAGGATGCCGCCAGCGGCAGAACCGAGGAACTGACTGGTGGAATAAATCCCCATCGCCGTGCCTTTGCCGCCTGCCGGGGAAACCTTGCTGATCAACGAAGGCAGCGAGGCTTCCAGCAGGTTGAACGCGGTGAAGAACACAACTGTCCCAATCACCAACGCTCGCAACGTGTCACCGAACTCCCAGAAGAATAGTTCAGTGAGCATCAGCACCAACACGGCGCCGAGCAGAATCCGCTTCATCTGACGTTTCTTCTCGCCGTAAATGATGAAAGGGATCATGGCGAAGAAAGAAATCAGCAGCGCGGTCAGGTAGACCCACCAGTGCTGCTCCTTGGGCAAACCGGCTTTCTCGACCAGCGCCAGCGGCAACGCGACGAAACTGGACATGAGCATGGCGTGCAACGCGAAGATACCCAAATCCAGACGCAGCAGATCCGGATGGCGAAGGGTTGCGCCCAGCGCCTGACGCGCAAGGCCGGATTCACGATGCTGTAAGGTCACCGTCGATTTCGGAACGACAAACGCGACGATCACGATGCCGATCAGCGCCATCCCGCCAGTGGCGAGAAACAGCCCGGACAGACCGAATGCACTGGTCAGAATGGGGCCAACCACCATGGCAATCGCAAACGATACACCGATGGTCATGCCGATCATGGCCATGGCCTTGGTTCGGTGCTGTTCGCGGGTCAGATCGGAGAGCAACGCCATGACCGCTGCGGAAATCGCCCCGGCGCCTTGCAGCACCCTACCGGCAATCACACCCCAGATCGATGTCGACTGGGCTGCCAGCACGCTGCCCAGCGCGAACACGATCAACCCAAGATAAATCACCGGGCGACGACCGATGCGGTCTGAAATGATACCGAACGGAATTTGCAGGACTGCCTGAGTCAGGCCGTATGCGCCAATCGCCAGACCAATGAGTGCCGGGCTTGCGCCAGCCAGGTCCATGCCGTAGGTCGCCAGTACCGGCAACACCATGAACATGCCAAGCATACGGAACGCGAACACCAGCGCCAGACCGCCCGCCGCGCGGGTTTCGCTGCCACTCATGCGCTCGCTGTGAGAATCGTGCATGGAAGAACCTCATGTGAACCGGCGGCGATTCTACCAGTCCCATCGATGTACAGCACATACGACGCATTGCCGCGCATCGCGGGAATTTTCTTTTTCGCATGCGCGTCAGGAAGCATCTCGATAGTGTGCATCCATCCAGTATTTGGCCGTATACTCCTGTGTTTTGACGCCCGCCGTGCGAGGCCACCTTGGACAAGATCCTGATTCGTGGGGCACGAACCCACAACCTGAAAAACATTGACCTGACCCTGCCACGCGACAAACTGATCGTCATTACCGGCCTTTCCGGCTCGGGCAAGTCGTCGCTGGCATTCGACACGCTTTACGCCGAGGGGCAGCGCCGCTATGTCGAGTCGTTGTCGGCCTATGCCCGGCAATTTCTGTCGATGATGGAAAAACCTGACGTCGATACCATTGAAGGTCTGTCGCCAGCCATTTCCATCGAACAGAAGTCGACGTCGCATAACCCTCGCTCCACCGTGGGCACCATCACTGAAATCTACGACTACCTGCGTCTGCTGTATGCGCGGGTAGGCCAGCCACGCTGCCCGGATCATGACATCCCGCTGGAGGCCCAGACCGTCAGCCAGATGGTCGATCTGGTACTGGCCCAGCCCGAAGGCAGCAAGCTGATGTTGCTGGCTCCAGTCGTTCGCGAACGCAAGGGCGAGCATCTGGCCGTCTTCGAGGAGTTGCGCGCGCAAGGCTTCGTCCGCGCCAGGGTCAACGGAAAGCTCTGCGAGCTAGACGAGTTGCCGAAGCTCGACAAACAGAAGAAGCATTCCATTGACGTGGTCGTCGATCGATTCAAGGTACGTGCCGATCTGCAGCAGCGTCTTGCCGAGTCCTTCGAGACTGCACTGAAGCTCGCCGACGGTATTGCTCTGGTTGCACCAATGGACGATGAGCCGGGCGAAGAAATCATCTTCTCCGCGCGCTTTGCCTGTCCGATCTGCGGCCATGCCATCAGCGAGCTGGAACCCAAGCTGTTCTCGTTCAACAACCCCGCAGGAGCCTGCCCTACTTGTGACGGCCTGGGGGTCAAGCAGTTCTTCGACATCAAACGACTGGTCAATGCCGAACTGACACTGGCCGAGGGCGCGATACGCGGCTGGGACCGGCGCAACGTCTATTACTTCCAGATGCTCGGTTCGCTGGCCAAATACTATGGCTTCAGCCTTGAAGTGCCTTTCAAGGAACTGCCCGCAGACCAACAGAAGGTCCTGCTCAACGGCAGCGGCAGTCAGAACGTCGATTTCCGCTATTTGAACGACCGAGGCGACATCGTCAAACGCGCGCACCCGTTCGAGGGAATCGTCCCGAATCTGGAGCGCCGTTATCGCGAGACAGAGTCGGCCACCGTTCGCGAAGAATTGGCCAAATTTCTCAGCACTCAGCCGTGCCCTGATTGCCGTGGTACGCGCTTGCGTCGTGAGGCCCGTCACGTATGGGTCGGTGAGAAGACGCTGCCTGCAGTGACCAATCTGCCGATCGGGGACGCCACCGATTATTTCGCTGGCTTGAAACTCACGGGACGTCGCGGCGAGATTGCCGACAAGATCCTCAAAGAGATCCGCGAACGTCTGCAGTTCCTGGTCAACGTGGGCCTGGACTACCTGACGCTGGATCGTAGCGCGGACACGCTTTCGGGTGGTGAGGCCCAGCGGATCCGCCTGGCGAGCCAGATTGGCGCGGGCCTCGTGGGCGTCATGTACATTCTCGACGAACCCTCCATTGGCCTGCATCAGCGCGACAACGACCGCCTGCTGGACACACTCCGTCATCTGCGCGATATCGGTAATACCGTGATCGTGGTTGAGCACGATGAGGATGCGATCCGTCTGGCAGACTACGTGGTCGACATCGGTCCGGGCGCTGGCGTGCACGGCGGTAACATCGTCGCAGAAGGTACCCCGCAGGAAGTCATGTCGCACCCCGACTCACTCACCGGCAAATATCTGTCCGGTCGGGTGAAGATTGCAGTGCCGGCCAAGCGCACTCCGCGGAACAAGAAATTGTCGCTCAAGCTCAAGGGAGCGCGCGGCAATAACTTGCGCAATGTCGATCTGGAAATCCCGATCGGCCTGTTGACCTGCGTGACCGGGGTCTCGGGCTCTGGCAAGTCGACGCTGATCAACAACACACTGTTTCCGCTCAGCGCGACCGAATTGAACGGCGCCACCACGCTGGAAGCTGCGACCCACGACAGCATCGATGGATTGCAGCATCTGGATAAAGTGGTCGACATCGATCAAAGCCCGATCGGACGGACGCCGCGTTCAAACCCTGCAACGTATACCGGTCTTTTCACACCCATCCGGGAGTTGTTCTCCGGAGTACCTGAATCACGCTCGCGCGGGTACGGCCCGGGGCGGTTCTCGTTCAACGTCAAGGGTGGGCGCTGCGAGGCCTGTCAAGGCGATGGCCTGATCAAGGTGGAGATGCATTTCCTGCCAGACATTTATGTCCCTTGCGATGTGTGCAAGAGCAAGCGCTACAACCGGGAAACCCTTGAGATCAAATACAAGGGCAAGAACATCCACGAAGTGCTGGAAATGACCATCGAAGAAGCCCGCGCCTTCTTTGACGCCGTCCCCGCCTTGGCGCGCAAGCTGCAGACCCTGATGGACGTAGGTTTGTCCTACATCAAACTGGGGCAGTCAGCGACAACGCTGTCAGGTGGTGAAGCACAGCGCGTGAAACTCTCTCGCGAGCTGTCCAAACGCGACACCGGCAAGACTCTCTACATCCTGGACGAGCCAACGACCGGCCTGCACTTTGCCGACATTCAGCAATTGTTGGACGTGCTGCATCGTCTTCGGGACCACGGCAACACCGTGGTAGTGATCGAGCACAACCTTGACGTGATAAAGACTGCGGACTGGCTAGTGGACCTTGGGCCGGAGGGTGGCTCCAAAGGCGGTCAGATCATCGCTACAGGTACCCCGGAGCAGGTGGCAGAGATGAAGCAGTCTTACACCGGCCATTACCTGAAGCCATTGCTGGAACGGGATAGCGCTTGATGCATTGAGCGCATCAGAAACCATAAAGCCCCTGCCGCGAACACCGCGACAGGGGCTTTTTTATTGGACCTGAATCAGAACTGCGATTGCAGGTAGTTTTCCAGGCCGATGGATTTGATCAGGCCCATCTGCTTCTCAAGCCAGTAGGTGTGGTCTTCTTCAGTGTCTGCCAACTGCACGCGCAAGATGTCGCGGCTGACGTAGTCCTTGTGCTGCTCGCATAGAGCGATGCCTTTGCACAGCGCGGCGCGAACCTTGTATTCCAGGCGAAGATCGCTGGCGAACATCTCAGGGACGGTGGTGCCTACGTCAAGATCATCCGGGCGCATGCGAGGAGTGCCTTCGAGCATCAGAATCCGGCGCATCAACGCATCAGCGTGTTGTGCCTCTTCTTCCATCTCGTGGTTGATCCGCTCATAGAGCTTGCTGAAACCCCAATCCTCATACATCCGCGAGTGGATGAAATACTGGTCGCGTGCAGCCAGTTCGCCGGTCAGCAGCGTGTTGAGGTAATCGATGACGTCCGGGTGGCCTTGCATCGCCGTGGATCTCCTTCATGAAAGACGATAGTTTGAACCAACATTGAGGACAGGTCACTCGCCCCACAGCAGAAAAGCGAAGAAAAAACGCTATTTTCTGACATCTGGTGCCGAAAACACGCGTAAACGAGGCAGGTTCTCTTTATCACTTAGACTTAGCGCAATAATCATGCACGATAACTGATAACGCGTTGTATTCAGCCAATTTAAGGGCAACAAAAAACCGGGCACTAGGCCCGGTTTTTTGTAAAGACTGATGTCTTATTCAGCGGCTTCTACAGAGCCACCGACAGGACGATCAACCAGTTCGACGTACGCCATTGGCGCGTTGTCGCCAGCGCGGAAACCGCACTTGAGGATGCGCAGGTAGCCACCCTCACGAGTTGCATAACGCTTGCCCAGATCGTTGAACAGCTTGCCGACCATTTCTTTCGAACGGGTACGGTCAAATGCCAGACGACGGTTAGCAACGCTATCAACCTTGGCCAGGGTGATCAGCGGCTCGGCAACGCGGCGCAGTTCCTTGGCTTTCGGCAGGGTAGTTTTGATCAGCTCGTGCTCGAACAGCGACACCGCCATGTTTTGAAACATGGCCTTGCGGTGAGAGCTGGTACGGCTCAGGTGACG